>JAFEHB010000027.1_pt1 | contig 193146 bp, 154 predicted proteins | sample 9267121 | NCBI WGS metagenome assembly JAFEHB01 (sample SAMN17103336, study PRJNA684904) | human gut metagenome | isolation source: diarrhea sample from child under the age of five | host: Homo sapiens | place: South Africa: Mafikeng, Mafikeng Provincial Hospital | collected 2019-09 | reverse complement strand
AGAGTACAGACATAGACTTGGATTGGTCACTTAGATAGTCCAAGAAAATGTCCGCACCCTCCTCTCATTAAAGCTATTGGTAGAAAATTACCTTGAAGAGAAATATTGTTATCCAGACGTATTGTATAATTTTATACACGAAGTACTAGAAGATAAATAATAGGAAAATATGTTTGATAAAAAATAAATGGATAAATATGGAAAAAATAAGCAGAGCTTCTGAGAATTGATCAGAAGCTCTTTTTTTTGTATAAAAAGTTGTTCCTGAGTTGACATAAGGAGGAGATATGAGCCTTGTAGGAACCAGACCGCCGACAATGGATGAGTGGGAGAAGTACGAGCTTCACCATCGTTTGTGATAGAATTATTGCAGTTGCTCACCTGTCGAGGGTTGTTTGAGTTTGATGATATTATCCACAATGGGATTGGATGTATGATGGGAGCTGTTTTGGGTTCCTGGTGCTGGTTGAGAATGTTAAAGAAATTTAAAATGCCCAGGAAGCCTCACGCTTCCTGAGCATTTTCTCAAATTCATCATTTCTCCCGCAATTTCAAAACATCCTCAAGTGGAAGTCCTGAGAATCTGCTGATATCCTCCGGCGAGAACCTGGGATCCTGCAGCATGCGTTGCGCAGTGAGTAGAGCCTGGTCCTGAAGGCCTTGGGCGTGACCTTCGGATAGTCCGGAGGCATGACCTTCTGCGCGTGCGTCATCACACATTTCCTGAACAGCCTGACACATATTAACGCTCCTTTCTGTTCCTGTGAAACGTAAGTTGATACCGGTTATGGAGTCAATGACCCGGGCTGCTTTGAGCTCGAGTGACTGGAAACTGGAGTTCTCAGATGTGAGCTCCTTAAGTTTCCGTTTATCTTTGGCATACTTGATGAAGAGCATGACTTCTCTTAGATTACTCTGAAGTTTATTAAGTTCTTCGTCCTTTATCTCGGCAGGTGAGAAGAGATTGATCCGGTAATCTGGGACCAGAGAAAGAATCTCGGGGTCCTGGACAGAGAGCATTTCGTGGAGGCTCCTGGGAGCTTTCCAGGTATCGGAGCCGAAATATACGACTACGGTGATGACCGGAATCAGCCGGTCATCTTTGTAGAAGCCGGTGAGATATTCTCCGGATGTGGAGGGCCATTGTTTTGCTTCTCTGTGGGTTGTCAGCCATGTAATCTTTGGTGATGGTATCCTTTGTACCCATAGGTTTCACCACCTTCGATCTTGTTATGTGATCAGAGTTATTTTATCATCTGATCCATTTTCAAGGTAACATAGTTTATTGCTTTTGGAAAGAGGATTTTTGTGAAAAAGCTTCAGAGCTTCGCAGGTAAAGCGGATATGTTTGTCGAACGGAGTCGAAATAAATCAATAGACAAAAAGAGCGTATTGTGCTACTCTGAAAGCACGAATTATATATAGCATTGTAAGAAAAAATAGGGGTGAGATACAGATCATGCTAGAAAATGATGTTCTTATGGAGAAAAGCACAGTTCAGATACAGCAGGAAGAGGCATCCGAGGAATATATAAAACGGTTTCCGACAAAGTTGCATGAGATGTTAAAAGACTCAAGGGTAAGAGATAAATTTTTTAAAAGTATATCCAAAGAATATGCGGACATAATTGTATATAGAGGAATTCATCGAGAGAATAGAATTGAGAGAGATGATTTTCTGGGAAACCTGGATGAAGCAGAGTTGTATGATCGTCCTGTCAGGAAATCGACATTTCAAATGTGCGGTGTTTCAGTTAATGAAGATCCGATGCAGTTGATCAAGGCGCTACATATTCCGAATCCTGGAAGACCAACTCTTGGAATAGTCAGAGGAATCATGAAATGTCAGTATGGACCAGCAGATTTTCAAGAGGGAAAAACACATCATAATTGGTATTTATTCGAAGATAAAATTGATTCAGCTAGTAATGAATTCAAAATCATAGAGGTGGACGAACTATGCCAGAAGAATATTGGGACGAAATCAGGGGAATAGGTAAATTATATGTAGAAGAGGAACTGGTTGTGGGGATAGAACCTGTACTCTTTGTATGTATTGATGATAAGAATAATAGATATTTGGTTATGACATATGATTCCTACAACGGAATATATATATATCGGAAAATAGAATCTGATGAATTGTTGGATATGCTGGAAAATCGCAATACAATGGAACGTACTTTCCGTTTAGGTAAAAGAATTTATAAGACATTTATAGAAGAAAATAGCAATATACTTGGCGTAGAAGAATATGATTCGCAAACATTTTCGGGATCAATGCTTCCAGATGTGGGAGAATATTACGAGATACACTCGGAATATATACAAAAATATATTGAAAAGTTGCGAGGTTGTAAGATCAATCAAAGGTAAGAACAATTTTGATTAACCCTGCATGACACATCAATATATAAGATAAGTTATAAATATTAACACACAAAGGAGAGCTAGAAATGGGAAAATATTTTGGTACAGATGGCTTCCGTGGAGAAGCGGGTGTTTCGTTAACTGCAGATCATGCTTTCAAGATCGGGCGTTTTCTGGGATGGTATTATAATGAACTGCGCAGGAGGGCCGGAGAGACGGCTGCAGCCAGGATCGTGATCGGCAAGGATACCCGACGTTCCAGCTATATGTTTGAGTATTCGCTGGTTGGCGGACTGGTGGCGTCCGGAGCGGATGCTTATCTTCTCCACGTGACAACAACGCCGTCTGTGGCTTATGTTGCCCGTACCGATGGCTTTGACTGTGGTATTATGATCTCTGCCAGCCATAATCCCTATTATGATAACGGGATCAAGCTGATCAATGGCCAGGGTGAGAAGATGGAAGAGGAGATCATCGCGCTGGTGGAGGATTATCTGGATGACCGTCTTCAGCTGTTCGGACAGAAATGGCATGAGATTCCTTTTACAAAGGGCGGTGAAATCGGCAGGACGGTGGATTATTCTGCAGGCCGGAACCGTTACATAGGATATCTGATCTCCCTGGGAGTATATTCCTTTAAGGGAATGAGAATTGGTCTGGACTGTGCCAACGGAAGTGCATGGAATATCGCAAAGGCGGTTTTTGATGCACTGGGAGCGAAGACTTATGTGATCAATGCTGAGCCGGATGGTACCAATATCAATAACAATGCCGGTTCCACCCATATCGAGGGTCTCCAGAAGCTTGTAGTGGAGAAGGGGCTGGATGTTGGCTTTGCCTACGACGGAGATGCGGACCGCTGTCTCTGTGTGGATGAGAAGGGAAATGTGGTCAGCGGAGATGCGATCCTCTATGTGTACGGTCGTTACATGAAGGAGCGCGGAAAGCTTCTCACCAATACGGTTGTAACCACGGTAATGTCCAATTTTGGCCTTTACAAGGCTTTTGATGCTCTTGATATCGATTATGCGAAGACGGCAGTAGGGGATAAATACGTTTATGAATATATGATGCAGAATGGTTGCCGTATTGGTGGTGAGCAGTCCGGGCACATTATTTTTTCCAAGTATGCATCTACCGGGGATGGCATCCTTACAAGTCTGAAGATGATGGAAGTTATAATGGCAAGGAAGAAAAAGCTCAGTGAGCTTACCGCTGATCTGGCAATCTATCCTCAGGTTCTTGAGAATGTGCGTGTCCATGACAAGGCAGCGGCGCAGGCAGATGTGGATGTGCAGGCAGCAGTAGAGAGTGTGGCTGAGGCGCTTGGAGACACCGGAAGGATCCTGGTGAGAGAATCCGGCACAGAACCCCTGCTCCGTGTTATGGTAGAGGCAGAGAGCGAGGAGCTTTGCAGAAAATATGTGGATCAGGTGGTTGAGATCGTCCGTAAGAAGGGGCATGTGGCAGAGTAATGTACTGGATGCAGACCGCAGGTGTCTGAAGAACGGAGCAGTCAGAAGAATATAAAAATGCAATAAGAGGAGAAAAAATCATGTGTGGAATTGTAGGTTTTACAGGCAGGCATCAGGCAGCACCCATCCTTCTGGACGGGCTTTCCAAACTGGAATACAGGGGATATGATTCCGCCGGCATCGCAGTGCGTGACGGGGAAAAGGATATCGAGATCATTAAGGCGAAGGGGCGTCTGAAGGTCCTTCTGGAGAAAACAAACGCAGGTGAATCTGTTCCGGGTATGTGCGGAATCGGTCATACCCGCTGGGCAACTCATGGAGAACCATCAGAGATCAATGCCCATCCTCATGTCAGTGATAACGGAAATGTGGCAGCTGTGCATAACGGCATTATCGAGAATTACCAGGAGCTGAAGGAGAAGCTCCTCCGCAGGGGATATTCTTTTTATTCTTCCACAGATACGGAGGTTGCTGTGAAGCTGGTGGATTATTACTACCAGAAATACGGCGGATCTCCGGTTGAGGCAGTGCGTCATGCCATGGTGCGTATCCGTGGTTCCTATGCGCTGGCAATGATGTTCCGTGATTATCCGGAAGAGATCTTTGTAGCGAGAAAAGACAGCCCTATGATCCTGGGGGTGGAGAATGGAGAATCCTATATCGCATCGGATGTTCCTGCGATCCTGAAGTATACAAGAAATGTTTATTATATCGGAAATCTGGAACTGGCATGTGTGAAACCGGGTGAGATCACTTTCTACAATCTGGATGGTGAGGAGATCGAGAAGGAGCCTAAGGTCATTGAGTGGGATGCGGAGGCAGCGGAGAAAGCCGGTTTTGAGCATTTCATGATGAAGGAGATCCATGAGCAGCCGAAAGCAGTTGCAGATACACTGAACTCCGTTATCCGGGAGGGCAGGCTGGATCTGACGGAGATCGGTCTGGATGATGAGAGGATCCGCAGCATCAGCCAGGTTTATATCGTGGCCTGCGGCTCTGCTTACCATGTGGGAATGGCTGCACAGTATGTGATCGAGGATCTTGCAGGTCTTCCGGTGCGTGTGGAGCTTGCTTCGGAGTTCCGTTACCGGAAGCCGCTTCTGGATCCTGACGGCCTGGCAGTGATCATCAGTCAGTCCGGTGAGACTGCGGACAGTCTGGCTGCACTTCGGGAATGTAAGGGGAAGGGGATCCGCACGCTGGCTATTGTCAATGTGGTGGGTTCTTCCATTGCAAGAGAGGCGGATCATGTATTCTACACACTTGCAGGACCGGAAATCTCGGTTGCTACCACCAAGGCGTACAGTACACAGCTGATCGCTTCCTATGTGCTGGCATTGCAGATGGCACTGGTCCGCGGAAAGATCTCAGAGGAGCAGTGTGAGTCCTACATTAAGGAACTGAAGACACTTCCGGACAAGATCAGCAGGATCATCGAGGATAAGGAAAGGCTTCAGTGGTTCGCCTCCAAGCAGGCCAATGCAAAGGATATCTTTTTTATCGGAAGAGGGATCGATTATGCCATCAGCCTTGAGGGCAGCCTTAAGATGAAGGAGATCAGTTACATCCATTCTGAAGCATATGCAGCTGGTGAGCTGAAGCATGGCACCATTTCCCTGATCGAGGACGGCACCCTTGTGATCGGTGTCTTGACACAGCCGGAGCTTTATGAGAAAACAGTCAGCAATATGGTGGAGTGCAGAAGCCGTGGGGCATATCTGATGGGGCTTACTACATTTGGGAACTATAATATCGAGGATACTGCTGACTTTACGGTTTATATCCCGAAAACAGATCCGCATTTTGCAACTTCTCTGGCAGTGATCCCGCTGCAGCTTCTGGGTTACTATGTCAGTGTAAATAAAGGTCTGGATGTGGATAAACCGAGAAATCTTGCCAAGAGTGTTACCGTGGAATAAGGAGATCCATTTTACAGAAGGAACATTTTAGCGGCAGTTCCGTGACATCGTGAGAGCATAAAAGAATCATGATATCACGGAACTGTTTTTGCATTTGGCGATTTACGATATTTCTTGCTTTTATCAGTAAAAAAGCGTAAAATGATTAGGATATTTGAATCTGTACAGAGAGTGTCCATATGGAATATTTTCTGTACCAGCAAAAATGGAGGATTGCATATGAGAAAAATGGGAAAACATATCCCAGGGCTGATCGTGACGCTTGTGGTTCTGATCACAGCGATCGTATTTGCGGTCATGCTTCTGAATATGAAGGTGATCCCGACGAAGTTCATTGCAGTGATCGGACTGGTAATGCTGGTCCTGATCGTGATCGTCGGAGCGCTTGTATGGAGTACGGATGGTAAGATAAGATTTGTAGTGGGAGTGATCCTTGCAGCAGTCTTTGCAGCAGTATTCATTCTCGGAAGTATGTATGTTTATAAGACACATTCTACACTGGCAGGGATTTCCGGTGTGAACACAGAGGTTACGGAGGTCGGCATTTATGTCCGTGCAGATGATTCTGCAGATTCCATAGGGGCTACAGCAGATTATGTGTATGGTGTGCTGACAGATCTTGACAGAGCCAATTCTGACAAGGCTATCCAGGAGGTGGATTCTGAGACAGGCAAGACTGTGCAGGTCCAGGAGTTTGCAGGACTTACAGAGCTGGTTGACGGTCTTCTGAACGGACAGACAGGTGCGATCGTGCTGAACAGCGCATATTTAAGCGTTATTGAAGAGATGGATGGATATTCCGATATTTCTTCCAGGATCAGAGAGCTGACTGTGAAGAAGGTGGAGACGACCATTGAGCCGCAGGAGACAGAGGCGAAGGCTGAAGAGAATACCAATGACGGTTCTGTATATACCATTTTTATCAGTGGTATCGACAGCCGCAGCGGCCTTGTTGCAAAGAGCCGAAGCGATTCCAATATCATTGCTACGGTAAATACAGCTACCAGACAGGTGCTTCTGGTTTCTACACCTCGTGATTATTTTGTACCGCTTTCTATTTCAGGCGGACAGAGAGATAAGCTGACACATGCAGGTATCTATGGTATCAATGTATGTATGGATACTCTGGGAATGCTTTACAATGAGGATATCAACTATTATTTCCGTATCAACTTTGCGGGATTTGAGCAGCTGATCGATGCGCTTGGCGGAGTTACCGTTTATTCTGACTATGACTTTGATTCCAAGAATGAGACAGGATATCACTTCAATCAGGGAGAGAACTACCTGAACGGTGAGCAGGCTCTGGTATTCAGCCGTGAGCGTTATGCCTTTAAAGAGGGCGACCGTCAGCGTGGCAAGAACCAGATGGCAGTGATCAAGGGGGTGATCAACAAGGCTCTTTCACCGGAGCTTCTGAAGAATTATTCTTCTGTCCTTTCCAGCATCCAGGGATGCTTTGAGACCAATATCTCCTATGAGGAGATCGCCAGACTGCTCCAGCAGCAGCTGAACAACGGTGGTGACTGGAATATCGTAAGCTACAGTGTAAATGGTACCGGTGACACACAGAAGCCGTACTCCATGAGCCAGAAGGCTTACGTTATGATTCCGGATGAGTCTACTGTTCAGAAGGCAGAGACAATGATGAAGAAGGTTCGTGACGGAGAGACTGTTTCCCAGGAGGAAGCAGACGGTGCAACATCAGCGGCAGCAGCTACAGATAATGATGTACAGGCAACTGCAGAGGGAAGCACAGCAGAAGCACAGGGTGAGACTGCAAACGCCACACAGGATGGCACAGCAGATGCCCAGACAGCAGACGGAACTGTTGCACAGCAGTAAGACAAAATTATTAAATTTTAGCATAAGAACAGCCGAGGAAGCGTAAAGTTTTCTATCGGCTGTTTTTTCATGAGAAACAGAATGAAAAAAATCCACCGGCAATCGCCGATGGATTTTTTTTTACAGGATCTCTTTCAGATATCTTTCCAGGGCATCCTGCCATGTTGGAAGTGGCTGGAAGCCGTTTTTTACCAGCTTGGATTTATCCAGGCGGCTGTTGAATGGACGTACAGCCTTGGAAACGCCGTACTCTGCAGTTGTGACAGGAGATACCTCTACTTTTTCGTATTCCTTGTGGCCGAGGGCAGCAGCCTGGCGGAAGATCTCTTTAGTGAAATCATACCAGCTGATGAAGCCGCCTTCGTTGGTTGCGTGATAGTAGCCGTATTTCTCTGTCTCGACCATGTCTACCAGAAGACGGGCAAGGTCGTAGGTGTAGGTCGGAGTTCCGATCTGGTCACTGACCACGGTAAGCTTGTCATGGGTTTTTCCCAGATTTACCATGGTACGGATAAAGTTCTTGCCGTTTTTACCGAATACCCATGCAATACGTACGATAAAGAATTTATCTACAGTGCCGGATACTGCCAGCTCACCGTCAAGCTTGGTCTGACCGTATACGTTCTGTGGAGCGTAGTCCTTGCAGCCCGGATCCCATGGTGTGGTTCCCTGGCCATCAAAAACGTAGTCTGTGGAAATATACATCATCTTGATGCCAAGCTCTTTACAGATGTCCGCAATGTTCTGTGTTCCTACAACATTGACAAGACGTACCTTCTCACGGTTTTCCTCGTCCTCTGCAGCATCTACGGCTGTCCATGCGGCACAGTGTACTACTGCATCAGGATTTACCTCACGGATGGTTTTTGCTACGGCTTCTTTATCTGTGATATCAAGCTGCACATAAGGCATGGTGGTAACAGGAGTACCATCAGCGATGCCGCTGTAGGAAGGAGCAATGTCACTTCCTACGCCTTCATGTCCACGGCCGGACAGTTCATTCATTACGTCATGGCCAAGCTGGCCGCCAACACCTGTTACGAAAAATTTCATGCTTTAACCTCCTCGCGGTTTCCGTACATTTCTTCGTAGTAGTTCTGATACTCACCGGAGATGATAGTTTCCCACCATTCCTTGTTGTCAAGGTACCATTTGATGGTCTTTTTGATTCCGTCTGCGAATTTTGTTTCAGGAAGCCATCCAAGCTCGTTGTGGATCTTGGTCGGGTCGATAGCGTAGCGCATGTCATGGCCTTTACGGTCTGCTACGTGTGTGATCAGGCTTTCCGGTTTTCCAAGCTCCTTGCAGATCAGTTTTACGATATCGATGTTTTTCATCTCGTTATGTCCGCCTACATTGTAAACCTCGCCTACACGTCCTTTGTGGATGATCAGGTCGATGGCACGGCAGTGATCTTCAACATAGAGCCAGTCGCGGACATTTTCGCCTTTTCCGTAAACCGGGAGTGGTTTGTCGTTCAGAGCATTGGCGATCATCAGCGGGATCAGCTTTTCCGGGAAGTGATACGGACCGTAGTTGTTGGAGCAGCGGCTGATGGTCACAGGCAGACCGTAGGTTCTGTGGTATGCGAGAACAAGAAGGTCAGCACCTGCTTTGGAGGAGCTGTACGGGCTGCTTGTGTGGATCGGGGTTTCCTCTGTGAAGAAGAGGTCCGGTCTGTCAAGTGGAAGATCTCCGTAAACCTCGTCGGTGGAAACCTGATGATAACGCTGGATTCCGTATTTACGGCAGGCATCCATAAGAACAGCAGTACCCTTGATGTTGGTATCAAGGAATACTTCCGGGTTCTCGATGGAACGGTCTACGTGGCTCTCAGCTGCGAAGTTTACCACGATGTCCGGATGCTCCTCTTCGAAAAGCTTGTAAACAGCGTCACGGTCTGTGATGCTTTCCTTTACAAAGCGGAAGTTTGGTTTGTCCATGACCGGTGCAAGAGTGGAAAGGTTTCCGGCATAGGTCAGGCAGTCCAGGCATACGATACGGTAATCCGGATGAGCCTCCATCATATGAAAAATAAAGTTGCTTCCGATAAATCCGGCGCCGCCGGTAACGATGATTGTCATAAAAAATCTCCTTTATAATAAATGATTGATCTTATGCGGATTCCGTCAAAACGGAGTCCGCAGGTAAATTCAGTGTCGGAAAAACAGAGCGGCTTAGTGAAGTGCGTCCAGATATTTTCCGTCCAGGACATCCTTGAGATACTGGCCATACTGGTTTTTCTTAAGGATCTCATAAACCTTGAGCACGTCATCCTTTGTGATCCAGCCGTTTAAGTAAGCAATCTCCTCAAGGCATGCGATCTTGCGGTGCTGATGCTGCTCCATGGTTTTTACGAAGTTGGTTGCCTCTACAAGGCTTTCGTGTGTACCGGTATCCAGCCATGTGAAGCCCTGGCCCAGAAGCTCAACGTTCAGCTGTCCTTTCTCAAGGTAGATACGGTTCAGGTCTGTGATCTCAAGCTCGCCTCTTGCGCTTGGCTTCAGATTTTTTGCGTACTCTACGACCTTGTTGTCGTAGAAGTAGAGACCGGTTACACAGTAGTTGCTCTTTGGCTTTTCCGGTTTCTCTTCAATGGAAACAGCTTTTCCGTTCTGGTCGAATTCCACGATGCCGAAACGCTCCGGATCATCTACATAGTATCCGAAAACAGTGGCACCTTTGCCTGTTTCTGCGTTGTCTACAGCAGCTTTCAGGCGCTTTTTGAGGCCATGTCCTGCGAAAATGTTGTCGCCAAGGACCATACATACGGTGTCGTTGCCAATGAATTCCTCGCCGATGATAAATGCCTGGGCAAGTCCGTCCGGGCTTGGCTGTACAGCGTAAGTAAGGTTGACACCGAACTGATGGCCGTCACCGAGAAGCTCCTCGAATCTCGGGGTATCCTGTGGTGTGGAGATGATCAGGATATCACGGATGCCTGCGTTCATAAGAACAGACATAGGATAGTAGATCATCGGTTTGTCAAAGATCGGCAGAAGCTGTTTGGAGGTCACCATGGTAAGCGGGTAAAGACGTGTTCCGGAGCCTCCGGCTAAAATAATTCCTTTCATATGTTTTCTCCTTTGCGTGATGATGTGCAGCATAAGTCGTGCCTGCACATAACTTTGTTACTGTAACTGTATTATAAAAGGTGACGCAAGGTCACCTTCAAGAACTTTTTTCATATTTTTTATTTTTGGCTATTTTTCACAAAGAAATACGCCGGCATCCTTGGTAATGCGGAATCCTTTGGCAGTTTTTCTGGCGGTGTAGGCCCGGAATTCCTTGTAACGGTCCAGGATATACTGATTCTGGTTGCCGTGGCAGGAGAGGACGTAGGAGATCAGCGGCTCCGCATCCTGGACCAGAAGGCAGTCTTCATAAGAAAGCCACTGAGCCTTTGGGAAAAAAGGCGCAAGGATACTCTGGCCGTTTTCATGTCCGAACCGCTCATAAAGCCGGTCTGCGGAAAGCACGATCCGTTCATCAAAATTCTGCACCAGCTGGCTGACCTCCTGCATATGTGCCTTTCCGTAAGCACTGCAGAGAAATCTTCCGCCGGGAGCGAGGACACGGCGAACTTCTTTCAGGACGGAGGGAATATCATCGCAGTAAAAAAGCACGTGATTGGCGATCACCAGATCAAAGCTTTCGTCCTTGCAGGGGATTTTTCTGCAGTCAAAGGCCCGGAACGCAAACCGGGTATCCGAGGAACCGATGGCTCGTCTGGCATCGCGGAGCATACCACTGGAAATATCGGAAAGTGTGATGGAGATATCCTCCGGAAGAAGGGAAAGATTGTCAGTCCATAACGTTCCGTCACCGCAGCCCAGCTCCAGAATACGAAGACCGGGTGAGATCCGGCATTGCTCAAAGATCCAGGGAAACCATCCTTGTTTGTTCTGGGAGTACAGGCTGTGGAGATTGATCCTGGAGGAAATGTTGGTAGCATTCTGATACTGATTCTTGAGGCTTTTTTCCATGCCGGTCAGGTGGATCAGGTTCAGCATCTGGCTCCAGTCAATGGTGTGCTGTTCCTTTATCACCTGTGCGGTATCCTGGATCGCTTTTTCCACCAGCTGCATCTGTTCAATCCGGTCACGGACCAGACGAAGCTGGATATTCAGAGAATTCAGCATGAAATGATAATCGGAATCACCGATGGTCATTTCACGGATGTCATCCAGGGAAAAGCCCAGGTACTTCAGAAGGAGGATCTGCTGAAGCCTTGCAAAATCTTCGTCTGTATAAAAACGTGCGCCGGATTCGGTGACGAGAGAGGGTTTCAGGATATCCTGTTTATCATAATAGCGGACAGTACGCAGAGTTACGTGTGCCATGCGGGCAAATTCGCCGGAAGAATAGTAGCCGTCTTTTTTCATAAAAAATAGAATCCTTTCTGAGGAAATAACAAACATCCTGTCATAGAAGTCATAAAAGAATTATAATTCAGATCCGGAAGCCGTACAAGAGTAAAACGTATAAGAGTAAACCGCACAGGAGAAAAACAGCATTGACAAAATTCTGCTGGTTTGCTAGTATATCGTTTCGAAAAAAAGGAAACCCCGGAATCATATTTCCGGGATAAGCGTTCGATATAAAAAGGAGTAATTTTTATGCGAAACCGTACTCTGGATATGGTAAAGGCGATCTGTGCTTATGCAGTTGTGCTTCTTCACGTCCATTTTCCGGGAAATGCCGGAATCATAGCCAATGTACTTGCCAGATTTGCAGTACCTGTTTTTTTTATGGTATCCGGATATTTCTGCTTCCGTGGCGATGATACGGAATTTGTAAGGACCGGAAAAAAGATCCGGCATGTTCTGAAGCTGATGCTTGTGGCATTTCCGGTCTGCTGTCTGTGGGAGCTGATCCAGAACCACATCGACGGAGCAAGCCAGAAGGAATGGCTGGAAGCCCTGGTTTCGGGGGAACATATCCGCCAGTTTCTTCTATATAATAACAGCTCTCAGGTGAAATGGCATCTGTGGTTTCTTCCGGCACTGCTCTATTGTTATCTTCTTTTTGCCCTGGCAGCAAGATTTCGGCTCTGTAAACAGGCATATGTTCTGATACCGGTGCTTCTTCTGGTCCATTTCGGAATGGAGGAATTTTCGACCTTCCTGTTCCAGGAAAAGCATTTCCGTGTTATGCAGTTCAGGAACTATCTGTTTACCGGATTTCCGTTTTTTATGTTGGGACATCTGATACACAGACATCAGGAAAAGCTGGAAGCCTGGTTTGCCGGAAAAAAAGTGCTTATTTTGTATGGCATGGTAGCTGGCGGCGGGATCGTAAGTCTGCTGGAATACAGGTATTTTGGCAAACTGGAATTGTTTCTGGGTTCAGTATTTATGGCTGTTGGTCTTTTTCTCATTGCGATCATGGGAAAGAATCGGAAAGTGCCCGAGCTTCCGGCAGCCATCGGTCAGAAATATGCATTTTTTATTTATCTGTTCCATCTCTGTGTGGCTGATATCCTGAAGGATGTGGCTGTGGCAGCAGGAATTGAGAAAAATCTTTTATATCTGTGGATGAGACCGGTGATGGTCTGTGTTCTTGTGACTGCTGTGGCGGTAATGTATGGATATGGAATGAGGATCTGCCGGAAATAGAAGAGTTTATGGTTTATTGTTCACTGGTAATATTTCGCGAAGCGTGTTACTGAGAACGGAGTGAACAGTAAAGTTTATGGTATTTTCATATTTATGCGCTGTGATTTTGTACCAAAATATGCTAAAATATCCTTTATTGATAAGTCACAGCACCCCCGGGAGGATGCGGGGAAAGCGACTGGAATATCCCGCTTCAGGGTAAAAAATACTGAGATATGAAAGACAAAGGAGATTTTTATGGATTTACAAAACAGAGCGGAGGCCGGCAGTGACGGACACGATGAGAGTGTACTGAATCCGGAGATGCCCAACGAAACTGATCTGACGAAGAAAGAACGCCGCCGGATCGAAAAAGAGAAACTGAAGGGTATGGGAACAGGTAAGAAGATTCAGTATATCTGGATGTATTATAAGATACATATGCTGTGCGTGCTTCTTGCCATTGGCGGAGTCTGTCTGGGAGTGAATATTTATCGCCATGCACAGATGAAGACAGTGCTTTCCATTGCAGTGGTGAATGCAGGGGATTTTGACGCTGAGAAGGTGGAAGAGGATGCCCTGAAGACACTGGGAACAAAGGATAAATATGCAGAAGTCAGTGTGGCACAGAATTTGATGACGGATGAGACAGGAGAGGATTTCGATTATTATGCCAGGATCGCATATGTGACGGAAATCCAGAGTGCTACCGTTGATGTCCTGATCATGCCGAAGGAACTCTATGAACATGAGAAGGACAGCGGAATGTACGCAGATCTCAGGGAAACGTTTGGAGATGAGGTATTTGAGTCTTTAGGCGCTGTGGATGATCAGCATCTGGAGCTTGACGGCAGCAGTAGTATTGCTCAGGAATTTGGCCTGAGATATGATCCGGTGTGCATCTGCCTTCCGGGTAATGTGAAGAATAAAGATAATGCATTGAAATGGATCCAGTCTGTTCTGAAATGATGAATCCATATGTCTGGCTGAGTACAGAGATAAATAAGGCCTCCGGTTCGTAACACAGGAACCGGAGGCCTTATTATATATGAATATTACAGTGTATCGTTACGTTTGATGTAGCCGGGCTCATCTGCAGGACAGATGATCTCCTTGGCATGTGTGATCTTGGCATGCTTGTCTACGACCAGATTTTCGATATGGACATTTTCACCGATGGTGCAGTCTGCAAGAACTACACAGTTCTTGATAACAGCGCCCTTTTTGATGGTACAGCCACGTCCGACAATAGAATTCTCTACAGTTCCCTCGATCATGGAGCCGTTGGAGATAACGGAGTTGGAAACATTGGCTGTGTCAAAATAATGGGTCGGGCAGGAGTTATTGGTGCGTGTATAGATCGGCCAGTTATCATGGAAAAGATCTGTTGCAGTTTTGTAGTCGATCAGATCCATATTTGCATCGTGATAGCTCTTGAAATCAGTGATCGATGCAAAATATCCGCGATGAGATATACCACGCACATCCAGCTCACCGTCTCTGCAGCCGGCATTGATCACGTCTGCAAGGGTATAAAGAGAGGAGATCTCTTTTGCCTTATGGATGAGGCTGATGAAAAGCTCCTTGCTCATTACGTAGGTATCCATGAAAATGTTGCGGTTCTTCGCATTGCCGTGGTTGTGCTCAATGGAGAGAACACCCTTCTGACGGTTCAGGTTCAGGATGTGGCAGTTCAGATGGTTCTCCTTGGCATTATCAACGGAATGATAAAGCATGGTCACATCTGCACCGGATTCGATATGGGCATCGATCAGCTTGGAGTAGTCGGTAGTGTAGATCATGTAATTCGGGGCGATAACAACATACGGATAATGAACTGCTTCGATGCACTCCAGATTGGAGTAGTAGTTGTCGATATCGGTGTTATAGATATCGTTGACTCCGGAATGCTCTGAAAAGAGGATCTGGAGATTACCACTCTTGGAATTGATGTTGTAGTGACGTCCGGTTCCGAGATGTTCCACAAGAGAACGGGGTTTGTTCTTTACATAGACCTGAATGTACTCGATCCCGCTGTTGGTCATATTTGAGATCGGGAAGTCGATGACACGATATCTTCCGAGAAATGAAAAGGCGCCGATCGCACGGTAGTCCTGAAGCCCCTCCACATGGATATTTCTTTCTGAGGAATTCACGATTCCAAATGCTTTAAACATATTACTCAGCCCCCTTTACACGTTTTGATACAAGTTCGATGTGCTCACTGTCTTTGGAACCGACACGAGCGTTGGCACCGATCACGACTCCGCCTGCAACGAGAGCACGCTGGACAACGGCACCTGCCTCAACAACAACACCCGGCATCAGGACACTGTCGATGATCTTGGCACCAGGACCGACCTTGACGCCTGTGAAAAGTACGGAGTTGGTGATCTCACCCTCCACAACACAGCCCTGAGTGATGAAAGCAGTGTTGATCACAGCGGTATCACAGATATACTGTGGAAGAGATGTAGCATCCTCAGTGTAGATCTTCCAGGTAGGATCGTTAAGATCCAGTTCACTGTTTGGACTGAGAAGATCCATGTTTGCTTCCCAGAGGGAATCGATGGTTCCGACATCCTTCCAGTAGCCTTTGAACTTGTAGGCGTAGAGTGCCTTGTCCTGTGCAAGGAGTGTAGGGATGATGTCTTTACCGAAATCGTGATTGGAATCCGGATTTTTGATATCTGCCAGCAGGAGCTTGCGCAGAAGCTTCCAGTTGAATATGTAGATACCCATGGAGGCAAGATTGCTCTTCGGGTGTTCCGGTTTCTCCTCAAATTCCACGATGCGGTCATCTTCACCGGTGTTCATGATACCGAAACGGCTGGCTTCCTTCATGGGAACCTCGATAACTGCAATAGTCGCATCTGCCTTATGCTGGATATGGTCATCAAGCATTTTTGCATAATTCATCTTATAGATGTGGTCACCGGAAAGGATCAGAAGGTATTCCGGGTTCTGTGAGTCGATGAAATCAATATTCTGAGAGATCGCATCAGCTGTTCCACGGTATACATCCAGACCGGCATCAGCCTTCTCACGTGGAGGAAGTACATAAACTCCGCTGTCCTTGGCATCAAGGCCCCAGCGGCCACCGGCTGCTACATAACTGTTCAGTAAAACTGATTCATACTGTGTCAGTACACCTACGACATCAATGCCACTGTTGGCACAGTTACTGAGCGGAAAATCCACGATGCGGTATTTACCGCCATAACCAACGGCTGGCTTGGCAACTTTATTCGTCAATTCGTGAAGACGACTTCCTCTTCCACCGGCCAGGATCATTGCTAACATACTGTTTTGTTTCATGGCGAATCCTCACTTTCATTTCTTGTTTACTGCCAGGTGTCTTTAACCATAAAAACAATAAACTTTGTTAATATTATACACCTTTCAAAAAAGAAAATCCAGTTTTTTGTGCAAAAAAACGTTATTTTTGTGTTGAAAAATTAGACGGATTTGGGAAAATTGCCGGAGGATCTGTCGAAAAAAGAAACGTTTAAGAAGGTTCCGGGATGCTGAAAAAAAGTAACATTGGAAATATCCTGATTTCGGATACATCGGCGAAGATTCTTGCGGAAAATGTGAAAGCAGTGTATTCTGTAAAAAAAGTCCGGAATACAGCGGAGGAAGAATATCGATATCAGACAGGAGAAGACAGGATGAAAGAAGAAAGAATGTCCAACTATGTAAAACTATGTGAAGAGTGGGCACAACGCTTTTTGAAGATGGACCAGGCAGATCTGCATAAACGGGTGCCGGAACTGAAGGAAGAAAACGGGTTTCTCACGATCATTCATTTCGGAAGAAAATATGGGGTGAGTCTGGAAGACGGCAGTATCCGGAGCCTGGATGGACAGAGAGAACCGGATACTACGGAGCTGCTGAATATTTATACGCTTCTGGGGTATGCGAAAGAGGGGGCTTTTATTATGGATAAGTGGGTCCCTTTTGCAGATCTCAGGAATGCAAGACCATTTGCGCCGGCGTATCAGATCGGAGAGACGGATGTGTTCAGTGCTACATTTTCCGGCCATGAAAAGGAATTGAGGGAGGCGTTTCAGAAGCTTGACGGCAGGGAACTGCCCCAGGGTGATGTGGGATATGAGATCAGGGCCTTTGACTGTATGCCTATGAGATTCTTTTTCTGGGAACGGGACGAGGAGTTTGAAGCACAGGGAAATATCCTGTTTGATTACAGTGCCACAGATTTCAATCATGTGGAGAGTGCGGTATCCATAGCAGATTCCGGGATCAAAAGGCTTGCGGAGCTTGCCGGGGTTCCGCTCAGGGGGAAATCTTTTCAGATGCGCTGATAACCGAAATATAATAAAACCAATATGAAAAATAAATAATACGAAAGATAATTGCAGTTATCAGAAAAATCGTATATAATGAAGGCATATTTAAGGATTTTGAGACAGTAACTGTCACGAAGGATCTATGAGAAATTTACGAATCCGGAGGTGATGCTCGTGGGGAAAAATGCATCGGGAATGTATGCCATAGATGAGGATTATAAGATTATCAGCTATAACCTGGCAGCACGTGAGATCTATCCGCAGCTGAAGAGTGGCGAGAAATGCTATCACTGTCTGAGAAACAGAGAAACTCCCTGTGAGATCTGTCCGGTCATTAACGGGATCAAAGGTCCGAAGAACTATCTGGAACCGGGACGGAATATCCTGCGTTCGGTTGATGCTGTGGAGATTCCGCTGGAATCCGGCGGGACAGGACATGCCCTTGTTTTTTCGGATACAGAGACGAATGATGAGATCAGCAGCGGAATGATGGAGAATCCGCTTCTTATGGGGATCATTAATGTTCTCGGAAAAAATTTTATCAATATCTACTCTGTTGACAGAGAGACTCATAAGGTCCAGGTATGCCGCTTCCAGGGGCAGAGTGGAGCTTATGTGGAGGAGGGACTTCGCAGGGATGAATCCTATGAGAAGATCATGGATATTTATATTGAGAGCAGTGTTGCGGCAGAGGACAGGATCCGGATGCATCAGATGATGGATTTTGAGAAGATATGCCAACGTCTTACAAGGATTCCCCAGTTGATGGTACATTATCGTGTACGCCGAAGCAACGGGAGGATTGAATATTTCTATGTGAAATGTGCCAGGGTAGGAACGGCTGAGGATTTTCAGGCCGTGGTGTTTGCTTTTGCTAATGAGGATATGGATGTACGGTACAGTGAGATGGAGGCCATACTGGAACCAGGAGGAACAGCATCCGGAAGAAAACTTCTTATTGTAGTGAATGACGAGACGGATCGGAAAGCGCTTACAGAACATCTGGAGGGCAGTTTTGAGGTTATCACTGCGATGAATGAAGCAGAGGGGATGAAGCGTCTGTCTGAGAATTACAAAACCCTTTCTGCAATTCTTCTTGATATGAGTGTGCCGGTATGTGATGAATTTCAGTTTCTGGAGCTGATCCGTGATGATGTGATGCTGACCTCTGTGCCTGTGATCATCATAACCGGAAGTAACCGGTTGGAGGATGAGGTGCGATGTCTGGAACTGGGAGCAGTGGATTTTGTACGGAAACCGTATAATGTCCGTATATTAAAAAGTAAGATCAACAATGTGATCAAGCTGAGAGAGTCCGTGATGGTACTCTCAGCTCTGGAATATGATGATCTTACAGGGCTTTATATCAGACAGGCCTTTTTCCATCATGCAAAGACGCTGATGCGCTTTAATACGAATCAGGATTTTCATGTGGTGGTGGCAGATATAAAGAACTTTAAATGGATTAACGGAACCTATGGAGAGAAGACCGGTGATCAGGTTCTTACCTATCTGGGAGATATGTATAGAAATCAGGTTCGCTACGGGACGGTGGGCAGATATGGAGGAGACCAGTTTGTGGCCATCATATATGGAAAGAAAGAGATCCGTATGGCAGATATGGAGAAATTTATCCACAGGGTCGAGAGTGGAGCACCGATTCCTAATCTGGTGGTCAACTATGGGGTCTATGAGAATGTGGATAAGACACTGCCTTTTACCCTGATCTGTGACAGGGCTTTTCTGGCCATGAAGAGTATCCGGGATGACTATGAGCACCAGATCGCTTTTTATGATGATGAGATGAGACAGAGGCATATCCGTAACGGACAGATGGAGAATGCTTTCGTGGAGGCTATACGCAATGAAGAATTCGTAGTCTACCTGCAGCCGAAATACAGTGTGGAGACAGAAGAGATCGTTGGGGCGGAGGCACTGGTGCGCTGGAAGAGAGCGGAAGGAACTATGGTTTCGCCGGGAGAATTTATCCCTCTTTTTGAGAAGGATGGTCTGATCGTACGCCTTGATGAATATGTTTTCCGAAAGGTATGCAGCATCCAGGGGGAACGTATAAGATCAGGGAAAAAGATACTTCCGATTTCGGTGAATCTGTCACGTGCCAGTATCCATTACGATAATATGATCTGTCGTTATGTGAAGATCGTGGAAGAAAATGGCATTCCGTTTTCTTCTGTTCCCATTGAATTGACAGAAACTGCTGCGTTGTATAATGATCGGATCAGTAAGCTCATAGAGAAGATGGTGGATGCAGGATTCGAGCTGCATATGGATGATTTTGGCTCCGGCTATTCATCTATGACAAGCCTGAACCAGCTGCCATTCGATACTCTGAAGCTGGATAAAAGTCTGATCGATTACATAGAGAATTTTCGTGGGCAGCAGGTGATCCGTCATACCATTTCGCTGGCACACAGCCTGGGAATGAAGGTTCTTGCCGAGGGCGTGGAGAAAGCAAAACAGGTGGAGATCCTGCGAAGCCTGAGCTGCGATGAGATCCAGGGCTTTTATTATGCACGGCCTTTGCCGTGGGAAAACTTTGAAACAAAGGTTATAAGAGCAAAAGAGGCGTGTAAAAAATGAGAGATCATTTTTACACGCCCTTTTTACAGCTAATGCTTCCGGACCTGTTTTTCAATAAGATAAAGTGCAAAATACAGCAGCATGGCAATGATGCAGAGGATCACAATGGACATCAGGACCCATGTAAGTCTGAATGTCTGGCTTCCGTAAATGATCAGGTATCCCAGGCCTTTTCGGGCACCGATAAATTCTCCGATGATCACGCCTACCAAGCAAAGCCCGATGTTGACCTTCATCACACTCAGGATAAGAGGAATGGAGGAGGGCAGGACGATCTTCAGAAGCTTTTCCTTTTTGTGTCCCCCCAGAGTTTCGATCAGCTTCAGCTTTTCCGGATCTGCCTGGCAGAAACCGGAGTACAGATTGATAACGGAGCCGAAGATGGCTACAGACATGCCGGCGACTACAATGGTACGTTCGTTGGCACCAAGCCATACGATCAGAAGAGGGGCCAGAGCAGATTTCGGGAGACTGTTCAGTACCACCAGACATGGCTCCAGGATCCGTGCGATCCGTCGGGAGCACCAGAGAAGTACTGCGGTTCCTACACCCAGGATCACAACAAAAAAGAAACTGACAAGAGTTTCTGCCAGTGTCACGGCAATATGTGCAAACAGGGACTGATCCCTGCACATGGAAAGAAAGGTCTCTGCGATCAGGGAAGGACTACTGAAGATAAAGGAATCGATCCATCCAAGATCAGAGGATATTTCCCAAAGTCCCATAAACAGAACAAAAAGAAGTGTCCGTGCAGCCAGGATAATGTTTTTTTCTTTTTTTTGCCGTGCAAGATATTGTTTCTGCTGTCTGGAAATTTCAGGCATTTTCATTGAGCTCCTTCCATATGATGTTAAAATATTTTTTAAAATCCGGAGCATTTCTGGAGGAGAGGGGAGTGCGGTCGCTGATATTCAGATCGATATCAATGATCTTTCGTACAGTGGCAGGACGTGCAGAAAGGATCAGTACCCGGTCGGCCATACTGATGGCTTCGGAGATGTCATGAGTGACCAGGATTGCAGGCTTGCCGGAGCTTTTGAGGATTTTTCCGATATCATCACTGACATTTAAACGGGTCTGGTAATCCAGAGCGGAAAATGGTTCGTCCAGAAGAAGGAGCTCCGGTTCCAGCACCAGGGTCCGGATCAGAGCGGCACGTTGGCGCATACCGCCGGAAAGCTGGGAAGGGCGGGCATCACGGAAACGGTCCAGACCGTAGGTCTGAAGAAGGGCTTCTGCATGTGCCAGCTTTTCAGGTGTGAGCTCTTTCCGGATCTCCAGACCGAGAAGGATGTTTTTGTAGATGCTCCGCCATTCCAGAAGATGATCCTTCTGGAGCATATATCCTACAGCGGCACTGCCGGAGGATACCGGCCGGCCTCCCAGAGTAATGGAACCGTGCTCCGGAGTGAGCAGGCCGGCAATGAGATTCAGAAGAGTGGATTTTCCGCATCCGGAAGGTCCTACAATGGACAGGAATTCACCGGGCATCAGGTCAAAGGATATATGAGAAAGGGCGGGTGTCTCACCGGACAATGTGTGATAGGAGAGACACACGTCCCGCACTTTCAGGACAGGATTCATGGATGTTGCCTCCTTTTCGTAGATAATGGTATAATATTATCATATGTCTGAAACATGAGAAGGCCAATGGCAGAGATGCATACTTTGATGTCTGCCTGAAAACGGTCATAGAGAAAGGAATTACAAACATTGAACAAGAGAAACTACCAGAAAGAACTGGATAAACTGATTGAAAGAAACCAGAAAGAAGGGAAAACCCCCAGACTTTTTCTGCATGCCTGCTGTGCGCCATGCAGCAGCTATGTGATGGAATACCTGTCACAGTATTTTGAGATCACGATATTTTTTTATAATCCCAATATCGCACCAGAGGAGGAATATTCACACCGTGTGGCTGAGATCCGCCGCCTGATCGGGGAGATGGAATTTGTCCATCCGGTAACTCTTATGGAGGGCCGGTATGACCCGAAGGAATTTTATGAGATGGCAAAAGGCCTGGAAGATGTTCAGGAAGGAGGAGAGAGGTGCTTTCGGTGTTACCGCCTGCGGATGGAAGAGGCGGCAAAACTGGCGAAGGAGGGAGGATATGATTATTTCACCACAACCTTAAGTATCAGTCCTCTGAAAAATGCACAGAAGATCAATGAGATCGGTGAGGAACTGGCAGAAATCTATAAAGTGCCACATCTGACTTCAGATTTCAAGAAAAAGAATGGCTACAAGCGTTCTATTGAGCTGTCTCATGAGCATGCTCTGTACCGGCAGAATTACTGCGGCTGTGTATTTTCAAAGAAAGAAGCCATGGACAGAGAACGGCTGGTTACTGAGAACAGAGTGAACAGTAACAACGGCTGAAGACAGCAAACGTATAATTATGAAAAACTTTGCATTTTTATAAAAATATGTTACACTAACACAGAAAAGTGCAGACGTCCGGGAGACGGATCTCATGTATGTCCGGAGAAGATAGTTCTGCCGCAAAAAAGAAAAGTGAGGAAGAATTAATATGGCACAGTTATGGGGAGGCCGTTTCACAAAAGAAACGGACAAGCTGGTTTACAATTTTAACGCATCCATTTCCTTTGATCAGAAATTTTACAGACAGGATATCCGCGGAAGCAAGGCACATGTTGCCATGCTTGCAAAGCAGGGGATCCTGACAGAGGAAGAAAAGAAGCAGATCACAGAAGGACTGGACGGTATCCTTGCAGACGTGGAAGCAGGAAAGCTGGAGATCACAGCTGAGTATGAGGATATCCACAGCTTCGTGGAGGCGAATCTGATCGATCGTATCGGAGACGCCGGAAAGAAGCTTCATACAGGAAGAAGCCGTAATGACCAGGTAGCTCTGGATATGAAGCTTTATGTCCGCGACGAGATCGATGAGACCGATAAGGAACTGAAGGACCTTCTTCTTGCCCTGCAGAAGATCATGGAAGAGAATGTTCACACCTACATGCCGGGATTTACTCACCTTCAGAAGGCACAGCCGGTAACTCTGGCACACCATGTAGGCGCATATTTTGAGATGTTCCGCAGAGACCGTGACAGACTTTTTGATATCCGTAAGAGAATGAATACCTGTCCGCTTGGAGCGGGAGCACTGGCAGGAACCACTTATCCGCTGGATCGTGCCTATACTGCAGAGCTTCTCGGCTTTGATGCACCAACCAGAAACAGTATGGATTCCGTATCTGACAGAGATTATGTCATTGAGCTTCTCAGTGCATTCTCTACGATCATGATGCATCTGAGCCGCTTTTCAGAGGAAATCATTCTGTGGAATTCCAATGAGTACCGTTTCGTTGAGATCGATGACGCATACAGCACAGGCAGCAGTATCATGCCACAGAAGAAGAATCCGGATATCGCAGAGCTTGTCCGTGGAAAAACGGGCCGTGTTTACGGAGCGCTGACATCTATTCTTACAACCATGAAGGGAATCCCGCTTGCATACAACAAAGATATGCAGGAAGACAAGGAGCTGACCTTTGATGCCATTGACACCGTAAAGGGCTGTATCGCCCTGTTTACCGGCATGGTTTCCACTATGCAGTTCAACAAAGCCAACATGGAGGCAAGTGCAAAGAGAGGCTTTACAAACGCCACAGACGCAGCAGACTATCTGGTTAACCACGGTGTACCGTTCCGTGATGCTCACGGCATCGTCGGAAGACTGGTCCTTCTCTGTCTGGATAAGGGAATCTCTCTGGATGAGCTTCCGCTTTCCGAGTACAAAGAAATCAGTCCTGTGTTTGAGGAGGATATTTATGAGGCCATCAGTATGAAGACCTGCGTGGAAAAACGTGTGACTTTGGGAGCGCCGGGACCGGACGTGATGGAGCAGGTGATCGCTCAGAATAAAGAATATCTTGAAAAAAATTAAGATAATGCTTGCATTTTCGGAAAAATTGGTATAGTATTTACAGAAAAGACAAATGTGTGCCATAGAGGGACACGAGATGAGGAGAGTTTTATTATGAGTGAAAAGCTTAAAGTCGGTATTTTAGGTGCAACTGGAATGGTTGGTCAGAGATTCATTTCTCTTCTGGAGAATCACCCGTGGTTTGAGGTGGTTACTGTAGCTGCAAGCCCGAGAAGCGCAGGTAAGACCTACGAGGAGGCTGTAGGCGGCAGATGGAAAATGGATACTCCGATGCCGGAGGCAGTAAAGAAGCTGGTTGTTATGGATATCCACGAGGTTGAGAAGGTTGCAGCTACTGTTGACTTTGTATTTTCAGCAGTTGATATGACTAAGGATGAGATCAAGGCGATCGAGGAAGAATATGCAAAGACAGAGACACCGGTTGTGTCCAACAACAGCGCACACCGCTGGACACCGGACGTTCCGATGGTAGTTCCGGAAATCAATCCGGAGCACTTCGAGGTTATCGAATTCCAGAAGAAACGTCTCGGAACAAAACGCGGCTTCGTAGCTGTTAAACCGAACTGCTCTATCCAGAGCTACGCTCCGGTACTTACCGCATGGAAAGAGTTCGAGCCGTATGAAGTAGTTGCCACTACATACCAGGCTATTTCCGGAGCAGGAAAAACCTTCAAGGACTGGCCGGAGATGGAGCACAACATCATTCCTTACATCGGTGGTGAGGAAGAGAAGAGTGAGAAGGAGCCATTAAGACTCTGGGGCAAGATCGAGGACGGCGTGATCGTTCCGGCTACCACACCTGTCATCACATGCCAGTGTGTACGTGTTCCGGTCCTCAACGGACATACAGCAGCTGTATTCGTTAAATTCCGCAAGAAACCTACCAAAGAGCAGCTGATCCAGAAGCTGGTTGAGTTTAAGGGACTTCCGCAGGAGCTTGAGCTTCCAAGCGCTCCGAAGCAGTTCATCCAGTATCTTGAGGAGGACAACCGTCCGCAGGTACAGATGGATGTGAACTATGAGAATGGAATGGGAGTATCTGTAGGACGTCTTCGTGAGGATACTGTTTATGATTACAAGTTCATCGGACTTTCCCATAACACTGTAAGAGGTGCCGCAGGCGGAGCAGTTCTCTGTGCAGAAACTCTGAAAGCGAAAGGATATATCCAGGCTAAATAAGAACTGGATCCTTTACATGAAATAAAGAAGATCATCAGAAACGGGATATCGGTTTTTCCGGTGTCCTGTTTTTGCATGTGTGGAAGGAACAAAGGAGATATGCGCAGAAAAGTAATTACTACAGTTGTGACATTTTCCACAACCACGGCTGCCATGAAAATGGAAAAAACGGCCAGGGAATCTGAATTTTCAGGAAGACTGATCCCGATCCCTTCAGAGATCAGTGCCCAATGCGGACTGGCATGGAAATGCGTGGAGCAATCAGAGGAGGAAACAGAAAAATTCCTGAAAAAAAAGGAACTGGCCTGGGATGGCATCTACCGTGTTCTGGTATAAAAAGGATATTGTTTGTTGTATGTAACAAAACAGAAATTTTTGAAAATTTTCGCATTTTTATTGTTAAATAATTGGTAAAGTGTTACAATATAACAAGCAGATTTCCGGAAAGCGTGTTGCTGTGAACAAAGAAGCAGCAACAAAGTGCCACGCTTGCTAAAAATATGTGGAGGTGCTATTTATGAACAGGGAGGATGTAGAGAAACTGTCAACCGCTGCGAAGGGTAAGATAAACTTACTGAACAGCAATTTCGGAAAATACTTTATGCGGGCGATCATGGCCGGATTTTTTATTGATGTGGCGATGATCTACAGTAACGTTGTTGGAAATGTATTTTCCAAGACATTCCCGGAATGGGGGAAATTCCTTGGAGCCATCGTGTTCTCCATTGCGGTCCTGCTGATCGTAATGGTAGGAGGAGAGCTGTTTACCGGTAACAATCTGGTAATGGCTTTTGGTGCGTATGACAAGAGCGTATCATGGAAAGATGTTGGAAAGGTCTGGGGAATCAGTTACATCGGCAATTTTGTGGGATGCCTGATCCTGGCGCTGATCTTTGTAGGTGCCGGAGCGTCCGGTACAGCAGATTATTTTGCCGGATTTATAAACGGAAAACTGAGTATTCCGGCAGGACAGATGTTTTTCCGTGCGGTACTTTGTAATTTCTTCGTCTGTCTTGCAGTTCTCTGCGGCATTAAGCTGAAGAGTGAGTCAGGCAAGTTCCTGATGATCGTAATCTGTATTTCAGGTTTCGTTGTCAGCGGATTTGAGCATTGTATTGCAAATATGGGTATTTTTACAGTTGCATTCTGTATGGTGCCAGGATTGTCTGTCGGCGCTATGCTTAAAAGCATGGTGATCGTAACACTGGGAAATATAGTTGGCGGAGCTGTGCTTCTGGCATGGCCGCTTAGAAAGATGAGTGCAGATAAATAGTATGGCAAAGGCTTTATACATAGCGGAGAAGCCCAGCGTGGCACAGGAATTTGCAAAGGCTTTGAAAATCAACGGTCAGAGAAAAGACGGATATCTGGAATCTGATGATTCTGTGGTAACCTGGTGTGTAGGACACCTGGTTACCATGAGCTATCCCGAAAAATATGATATCAAGTTTAAAAGGTGGAGTTTTGATACCCTGCCTTTTTTGCCGCGCGAATTTAAATATGAAGTGATACCCGGGGTCAAAAAGCAGTTCGAGATCGTAAAAGGGCTGCTGAACCGGCCGGATGTGGATACCATTTATGTGTGTACCGACTCCGGACGTGAGGGTGAATATATCTACCGTCTGGTAGCCCAGATGGCAGGAGTAAGGGGAAAAGTCCAGAAACGTGTGTGGATCGATTCCCAGACAGAGGAAGAGATATTAAGAGGGATCCGTGAAGCGAAGGATATCTCGGAGTATGATAATCTGGCAGCATCTGCGTATCTCCGCGCAAAGGAAGATTATCTTATGGGAATCAATTTTTCCAGAGTTCTGACCTTGCGCTACGGAAGCAGTGTCACCAATTATCTCCATTCCAAATATCAGGCTATTGCAGTCGGGCGTGTGATGACCTGTGTTCTTGGCATGGTGGTGCGGAGAGAACGGGAGATCCGTGTCTTTGTAAAGACACCGTTTTACCGCGTCCTTGGCAGCATTGGACTTGCAGGCGAAAATTTTGACGGTGAATGGAGAGCTGTGGAAGGCAGCCGGTATTTCCAGTCCCCGTATCTTTATAAAGAAAACGGCTTCAGGAAAAAAGAGCATGCACAGATGCTGATCGATCAGCTGATGGTGAACCAGCCCCTTTCCTGTATTGTGGAAAAGGTGGAACGAAAAAAAGAAAACAAAAATCCGCCACTTCTTTTTAACCTGGCGGAGCTTCAGAATGTGTGCTCAAAGCTGTTTAAGATCAGTCCGGACGAGACGCTCCGGATCGTACAGGAGCTTTATGAGAAGAAGCTGGTGACTTATCCGAGAACGGACGCCAGAGTTCTTTCCACGGCAGTGGCCAAGGAGATATACAAGAATATATCCGGCCTTCGAAATTATCAGCAGGCCGGTGCTGCGGCGGCAGAGGTTCTGGGGATGGAATCCTGGAAAAGTATTGCAAAGACCAGATATGTGAATGACAAGCAGATCACAGACCATTATGCGATCATTCCTACCGGTCAGGGATTGAATGCGCTGGGAAGTGTGTCTCTTACCGCACAGCGTGTGTACGAGACCATTGTACGAAGATTTTTGTGCATTTTTTATCCGCCGGCCGTTTATCAGAAGGTGAGTCTTGTGACGAAGCTGGACGGCGAGGCATTCTTTTCATCCTTTAAGGTTCTCAAAGAAGAAGGCTATCTGAAGATAGCCACCAATTCTTTTTCACGGAAAAGGGCTTCAGACAGTGAGAAAAACGGAAATGGAGAGGAAGACGAGGTTTCCTGTGATACTGTGCTCCTGGAGGCGTTGCAGAAGCTGAAAAAGGGTGATATACTTCCTGTGAACGGTTTGAGTATCAAGGAGGGTGAGACTTCACCGCCCAAACGATACAATTCCGGTTCCATGATCCTTGCCATGGAAAATGCAGGACAGCTGATCGAGGATGAGGAGCTTCGAGCCCAGATCAAGGGAAGCGGGATCGGCACCAGTGCTACCCGTGCCGAGATCTTGAAGAAGCTTTTTAACATTAAATATCTGGCACTGAACAAAAAGACTCAGGTGATCACTCCGACGCTTCTTGGGGAAATGATCTTTGATGTGGTAAATTGTTCTATCCGGCAGCTTCTGAACCCGGAGCTTACGGCAAGCTGGGAAAAGGGACTCACCTATGTGGCAGAGGGCAGCATCACGGAACAGGAATATATGGACAAGCTGGAGCATTTTGTGCGGGTACGTACCCGGCAGGTGGAGGCAAGCAATTATCAGTATAACCTGCGGCAGTTTTTTGATGCGGCCGCTGTAAACTACAGGAAGCCGGAGCGAGCTTCCGGACAGGGAGGAAAGAGATCATCATGATGAAAGATTTTACTATCAGCAATATGCTGGATCTGAATGAGACCATTGCAGCAGAACTTTTTGAGGGAAAAACCTATCCGTGGGAGGTTCTTCCGGAAATCGGAGATTTCATCATTAAGCTTGGAAAAACACTGGATCCTTCTGAATATGAGGAGAAAGGCGAAAATGTATGGATCGCAAGATCCGCTACAGTTGCGCCGACTGCAAGTATCACCGGACCGGCTATCATTGGCAGAGACGCTGAGGTGCGCCACTGTGCATTTATCCGCGGCAAGGCTATCGTTGGTGAGGGCGCAGTTGTGGGAAATTCCACAGAGCTTAAGAATGCAGTGCTGTTTAACAAGGTTCAGGTTCCTCATTATAATTATGTTGGAGATGCTGTGCTGGGATATAAGTCCCACATGGGTGCCGGATCGATCTGTTCCAATGTAAAATCAGACAAGAAACTGGTTGTCGTAAAAGACGGGGATGAAAAGATCGAAACCGGTCTTAAGAAATTCGGAGCGATGCTCGGAGATCATGTTGAAGTCGGATGTGGTTCTGTGTTGAATCCCGGTACTGTGATCGGACGGAATTCCAATATTTACCCGCTGTCACCGGTACGTGGATGTGTTCCTGCAGATTCCATTTATAAAAATGCAAAAGAGATCGTAAAGAAAAAATAAGAAACAGATTTTTCCGGACATGCATTTAGGCTGCACTTTTGAGAGAGTGCAGCCTTTTTTGATGGGGTGATGGATGTAACGGTATTGGTTGTGGAAGGCTGAACCGACAGGGAGAGGGCGGGATTAAGATAAAAACAAAAGCTGTCGGAGTATAACCAGTCCCATAATATGGACTGGGTAAAACCAGTAGAAGAAATATTTTGCTGATTTTCCGCGGATGAAGCCTCTTTTTCCATTGTACAGGTTAATGGACAGAAAGGCAAAAGCGGCCCTCCATTCATAGTAAAGCCAGCAACTCCCGAGGATTGCCTGGCCTGGTTTATCGTTTCGCATATAGTACATGATCAGCAGGAAGATATAGCCCCGCCATCCATAGTCTGCTTTCAGAAAAATGGAAACAACAAGCAGTCCCAGGATGCAGAGAAGCTGCATCGAAGGTCTGGTCAGGAAATATTCGATGGCACAAAAGGCCAGATATCCGAGGAAAAGCGTGAAAAACACATTTTGTCTTTCGTAACGCAGCGTATTTGTAAACATCAGATTCCACGGAATTTCTGAGAGCAGTGCAAAAAAAAGAAGATTTCTTCCATAGCGGAACCGGCTCCGTGTATGCCGGAAGCCTTCCAGCAGGAGAAAGCAGAAGATGGGAAAAGCAGCCCTGCCGATATCGCGGAAAATAAGATATACGTTATATTCTCTGCCGAAAAGCGTAAACAGGATTTTCTGTGCGGGCTGATACATACTGAGCAGCACAGCTCCGATATGATCGATCAGCATGGTGATGACCGCGATCATCTTCAGAGCGCTTCCGCTGAGAATACGGTATTTTTCTGGAAAAACATAATCCACAGATGCATTCATGAAAAATATACCTCCCGGGTCGAACTTGCTAATATATTATCACATACATACGGTAGTTGCCAGAAATATTTGACAGTTGGGCATGCAATGCTGCCGGAATAACTACCAATATTATGCGTTTTATGGCAAAATTTTATCAAATATGACTGGACGAAACAAAGGTTTTGTGAGAAAATAGCCGTAGGGTGTTATAGAACTTTTTTTCTCAATAACATCGGTCAATCTATACTTGAAAGGAGTTTTAAAATGATTTATTCACGCGAAGTAGAAGAAATGTGTCCAGTGGCACAGGGCGTACATCATGGTGCCGCTCCGATCCCGGAAGAAGCAAAATGGGTTCAGGCAAAAGAAGTAAAGGATATCTCCGGATTTACACACGGTGTTGGCTGGTGTGCTCCGCAGCAGGGTGCATGTAAGCTTTCCCTTAACGTTAAAGAGGGAATCATCCAGGAGGCACTTGTTGAGACAATCGGATGTTCAGGAATGACTCATTCTGCAGCTATGGCTTCTGAGATCCTTCCGGGACTTACTGTTATGGAGGCACTGAACACAGACCTTGTATGTGATGCAATCAATACAGCTATGAGAGAGCTTTTCCTTCAGATCGTTTATGGACGTTCCCAGTCTGCATTCTCCGAGGACGGACTTGCAGTAGGAGCTGGTCTTGAGGACCTTGGAAAAGGACTTCGTTCTCAGGTTGGTACAATGTATGGAACTCTGAAAAAAGGACCTCGTTACCTTGAGATGGCTGAGGGTTATGTTACAGGTATCGCTCTTGACGAGAACGATGAGATCATCGGATATCAGTTCGTAAGCCTTGGAAAAATGACTGACTTCATTAAGAAAGGTGATGACCCGAACACAGCATGGGAGAAAGCAAAAGGTCAGTACGGCCGTGTTGCAGATGCTGTTAAGATCATCGACCCAAGAAAAGAGTAATTACACTTCGTAAGGTAAAAATATCAGGAGGTTACAGGAAATGGCTTTATTTGAATCATATGAGAGACGAATTGACAAGATCAATTCTGTTTTAAACAGCTATGGAATCGCTTCTATCGAAGAAGCTGAGAAAATCACTAAAGACGCAGGACTGAACGTTTACGATCAGATCAAAGGCATTCAGCCGATCTGCTTCGAGAACGCTTGCTGGGCTTACACAGTAGGTGCTGCAATCGCAATCAAAAAAGGCTGCAGAAGAGCCGCTGATGCAGCAGCAGCTATCGGAGAAGGCCTTCAGGCTTTCTGTATCCCGGGATCCGTTGCAGACACACGTAAAGTAGGTCTTGGACATGGAAACCTTGGAAAGATGCTCCTTGAGGAAGAGACAGACTGCTTCTGTTTCCTTGCAGGACATGAGTCTTTCGCAGCAGCTGAGGGTGCTATCGGTATCGCTGAGAAAGCAAACAAGGTTCGTAAAAAACCTCTTCGTGTTATCCTGAACGGTCTTGGAAAAGACGCTGCTCAGATCATCTCCCGTATCAACGGCTTTACATATGTAGAGACAGAGTATGATCCATACAAGAACGAAGTTAAAGAAGTATTCCGTAAATCCTATTCTGAAGGACTTCGTGCAAAAGTTAACTGCTACGGCGCTAACAGCGTTCCGGAAGGTGTTGCTATCATGTGGAAAGAGGGCGTTGATGTTTCTATCACAGGAAACTCCACAAACCCGACTCGTTTCCAGCATCCGGTAGCAGGAACATACAAGAAAGAGTGCAATGAGAAAGGAAAGAAATACTTCTCCGTTGCTTCCGGCGGTGGTACAGGACGTACACTTCATCCGGACAACATGGCAGCAGGTCCTGCTTCCTACGGTATGACTGATACACTTGGACGTATGCATTCTGACGCTCAGTTCGCAGGATCTTCTTCCGTACCGGCTCACGTAGAGATGATGGGTCTTATCGGCGCTGGAAACAACCCGATGGTTGGTATGACAGTTGCTGTAGCTGTTTCCGTACAGGAAGCTGCTGACGCTGGCAAGTTCTAAAACACATAGGCTGAAAAGCATAGGAAAAGGCGCAAACTCAAGGGTTTGCGCCTTTCTTTGTGCCTGGAGAAAAATAGAACAAAATATTCTTAAAAAGTGCGGAAAAACAGTAATAGTGAACACGTGGCTAACATTTTTTTGGAATTTATGCGCCAGAAGAAAGCCGTTCAGAACAGGATGAAGGTAATTTGCGGAAATGCCATAATTGAGATTCGGAGAAAATATATCATAAAAAGGAAGGACACATCATGCATGAGCAGATGTATCCTTCCTTTTTGAATTGGTTATTTATGCATTTTTCAGTGCCTGTTCCAGATCTTTGATAATATCATCCACATTTTCGATGCCGATGGAAAGACGGATCATTCCAGGAGAAACTCCTGCTTCAACTAACTGCTCGTCGTTCATCTGGCGATGTGTATGGCTGGCTGGGTGAAGGACCATAGTGATGGAGGCGGCAACGTGAGTTGCGATGGTGGCAAGCTTCAGACTGTCCATAAAACGGACTGCTGCATCACGGCCACCGGTCAGTTCAAAGGAGATAACGCCGCAGGTACGACCATCCTTCATATATTTCTGAGCCAGTGCGTGATATTTATCCTCCGGAAGTCCTGCGTAATTTACATGAGAAACCTTTTCGTGTGCGTTCAGGTATTCTGCAATCTTCTGGGCGTTGGAGCAATGGCGTTCAACACGCAGCGGAAGCGTTTCCAGACCGAGGTTCAGAAGGAAGCAGTTCATCGGAGACGGAATAGAACCCAGATCACGCATCAGCTGGGAAGTAGCCTTAGTGATGTAAGCTTTTTTTCCGAACTGCTTTGTATAGATGACGCCGTGATAGGATTCATCCGGCTCTGTCAGGCCGTGATATTTATGACCGTAGGCATCCCAGTCGAAGTTACCGCTGTCGACAATTGCGCCGCCTACCTGAACGGCATGTCCGTCCATATATTTGGTGGTGGAGTGGGTAACGATATCTGCACCCCACTCGAAGGGGCGGCAGTTTACCGGTGTGGCAAAGGTGTTATCTACAATAAGAGGCACGCCGTTCTGGTGTGCAACGTGTGCAAATTTCTCGATGTCCAGGACGACCAGAGCCGGATTAGCGATGGTTTCTGCAAAGAGAACCTTTGTGTTCGGTTTAAATGCGGCAGCGATCTCTTCTTCTGTTGCATCGGTATCAACAAAGGTGCAGTCAATGCCAAGTTTCTTGAAGGTGACGGCAAGAAGGTTGAAGGTTCCTCCGTAAATGGTAGAAGCGGCAACAACGTGATCGCCTGCCTCACAGATATTAAATACTGCGTAGAAGTTGGCTGCCTGTCCGGAAGAAGTCAGGATTGCAGCAACACCGCCTTCCAGATCTGCGATCTTTGCGGCTACGGCATCGTTGGTCGGGTTCTGGAGACGGGTGTAAAAATATCCGTCTGCCTTCAGATCAAATAACTGGCCCATTTCGTCGGTGGTGTCATATTTGTAAGTGGTACTCTGATAGACAGGAAGTGCACAGGGCTCGCCTTTGGATGGGGTATAGCCGGAGTGGATACATTTAGTCTCTAAATTATAGTCGCTCATAGGGATAAGTCCTTTCTGCTGTGTTTTTCGTATGAATCTAACCGAATCAGGGAAGTTTGCTGCTTCAGATGCGGATATCCCATTGATCTGGATTAAGGAAGCCTCCTGTATTTCCGGATACTTCATTCCTGTATTATGCGTTTCAGGGATTTCTGAGAGAAGCTTTGATCCTTATAGTTCGGCTAAATAAAGTATGAAAAGTACAGTTGTGTATTTTAAATAAAACTACATATAAGTATAACTCTTTATGTGTTGAAATACAACAATATTCTACATAAACTCCACTGAGGTATAAGGGGGATGAAATGTTGCGTTCTGGTGCACATAATAAAATGCCATATGATCAACGTTCGTAATAACATAGTAAGTCATTTTATAGATTCGAAAATATGAGCAAATGCCGGAAAAATACTGTAAAACAAACAAAATATGTGAATAAAGTAACAAATGGTGAAAATCGCATAAAAACAAAATGGAAATTTTGTACAAAAAAGACATTGCGTTCACGTGCACAAAATGATAATATAACATCATCAAAAAGAACACAAAAACAGAAAACAATAAAAAATAAAAAAATGAACGGAGGAATTTAAAATGTTAAGAGTAGGAGTTATCGGATGCGGCGGAATGGGAAGAGATCATATCAGAAGACTGACAGAGAAGATCCAGGGAGCAGAAGTAGTAGCTGTTTCCGATGTATTTGAGGAAAGTGCCAGGAAAGCAGCCGAGATCTGCGGAGCAAAAGTCTATGCAGACAGTAAGGAGCTCATCAATGCAGAGAACGTAGATGCAGTATTTATCGTATCTCCGGGCTTCGCACATGTAGATTCTCTTCTTCAGGCAATTGAGGCCGGTAAGAGGATTTTCTGTGAGAAACCATTATGTACAACTGCTGAGGACTGCCTGAAAGTAGTAAAGGCAGAGGAGGCAGCCGGCAAACACCTCATCCAGCTTGGATTTATGAGACGCTATGACAAGGGATACCAGCAGATCAAGGAAGCACTTGCAACAGGAGAGTACGGCGAGCCGCTGATCCTTCACTGTACACACAGAAATCCGGAGGTAGGTACCAATTACAACACACCAATGGCTGTGCACGATACCGCAATCCATGAGATCGATGTTCTTCACTGGCTTGTAGATGATGAGTATGAATCAGCACAGGTAGTAATGCCAAGAGTGACGAAATATTCCCACTCTGAGCTGAAAGATCCGCAGATTATGATGCTTCGTACTAAAAAAGGTGTATGCATTGATGTAGAAGTATTTGTAAACTGCAAGTTCGGATATGATATCAATTGTGAAGTTGTATGCGAGGATGGTGCACTCAAAATGGCACAGCCGGCTTACCCGTCTATCCGCAAGAATGCGGCAGTGTCCACTGCTATTGACACAGACTGCTTCGTAAGATTTAAAGACGCTTATGATAAAGAGGTTCAGGATTGGGTTGATAACGCAGAGGCAGGAGTGATCACAGGACCGAATGCATGGGATGGATACCTGGCAGCGATCACTGCAGATGCTCTTGTAAAAGCGCAGGAAACCGGACAGATCGAGAAGATCGTTACAGCAGTTGAGAAGCCGGAATTTTATAAATAAATATATTTTACGAGCTCCCCCTCATCAAGTGTGAGTTATCATACCAACTTATTGCTGCAGGCTTCCCCAATGAGTCTGCGGCGGCAGTTACCGGCAGGCTCCGATTCCGCTTCGGCTTTGTTGAAACTGCGGCGGAAAACCTGCCGGTGAGATTGATCAGAAAAATTGGCTGAAAAGTAAGAATATATGGAGGATATTGAAGATGAGATTAGGATTTAATGAAGCAACTGCACTGGAATGCAAAGGACAGTCTCTTATGGCAGACCTGGAGATGTGTGAGAAATATGGCTTTGATTATATTGAGATCCGCTTTGACTGCGTAAAGGACTATCTTAAAGAGCATACACTGGAAGAACTTGCAGACTGGTTTAAGAATCATCATCTGAAACCATGGGCATACAACACTCTGATCTTCTTTAACCAGAGAGATGAGGCAGGGGAAAAAGAGATCGACGAAGAGGTTGATTTTATCCTGAAGGTTTCCAAAGCGATCGGAATGAAAATGCTGATCACCGTTCCAAGCTTTGATGTAAAAGACAAATCTGTCAGTGAGATCAAAGAAGAAGCAGTTGCACGTCTTCGTTATCTTTCCGATAAGGTTGGCGCGGATATGAAGATCTCCTTGGAGTTCTGTGGTGCACCGAACTGCTCCATCAACCAGTTTGGAACAGCCTATGATGTGGTAAAAGCAGTAGACAGAGATAATGTAGGCGTTACCGTGGATACCTTCCATTTCCATGAGATGTGCTCCCGCCTTGAGGACCTGAGAGCTGCTGATGGCAAGAAGATTTTTGCATACCATTTAAATGACTGTGAGGATCTTCCGCTTGGCTCCTGCGGAGATGACAAGAGACTGTGGCCGGGTGAGGGTGTTGTAGATCATGCAGGAATCGCAGCTGCACTGAAGGAGATCGGCTTTGATGGCGTTTGCACCATTGAAGAGTTCCGTCCGGAATACTATGCAATGAGCCATGAGGACAACGTGAAAAAGGCTGCGGAAGTTACCAGAGACTTTGTGCAGAAATATTTCGGATAATTCATTCAGAAAGGTCCGACCTTAAACCGATAGGAGGTAGATACTATGGCTGGTAAGGGAATCCCTGAATTGTTGAATTACAAGCAGAAGGGGAAAGACTTGAATGAATTCATCAAGGTTCCGTTGTCGGAAAAGCTGGCATACTGTTTTGGTGATCCGGCACTGACCTTGATGTATACCATGACTACAACTCTGCTGATCTATTTTTATACCAACGTTGTTGGAATATCAGCAGGTGCGGTAGGAATGATCATGCTTTTGTCCCGTGTTTTTGATGGATTTTCCGATGTGCTGATGGGAACTATTATCGACCGGACTCATTCCAAGTATGGAAAAGCTAGGATCTGGATCTTAAGACTTGCGGTTCCTTATGCGCTGGCAGCGGTGCTTTTGTTCACCATGCCGCCAATGGGAAATATGGGAAAGATCATCTATGCTTTTGTTACCTATAATATCATGAATACGGTTGTATACACTGCTATCAGCCAGCCATTCCATGCACTGGGATCTCTGATGAGCCGTGACCGTCGTGAACGTGATGTGATCTGTAACATCCGCATGGTATTGTCGATCACAGCAAGTATGATCATTACTGCGTTCACACTGCCGCTGATCAATATCGTAGCGAATATTACCGGCAATCAGCAGATGGCCTGGATCCTGGTAACTGCCGGCTATGCGATCATTTCTGTCGGTGTACTTGTGAATACTTATATGGTCTGTACAGAGCGTGTTTCTGCAGCAAAACAGGAAAAGGAAGATATTCCTTTTGTGGAAGCATTTAAAGCAACCGTTACCAACCGGTATTTCCTTATCGCTCTGGGGCTGATGATCTTTTATACCGCATATCAGATCATTATCGGAACGGACCTTACCTATTACTGCCAGTATGTACTCGGAAATGTAGACCTCGTCATGCCTCTTTCCGCAGCTGAGAAACTGGCAACTGTGGCAGGAATTGCCCTTCTGCCGAAGGTGCTTCCCCGCTATGGAAAAAGAAATCTCATCTGTGCCGGCTGCATCCTGGGTGTTGCAGGACAGCTGCTGTTCCTGATGAATATTACCAGTGTTTCGCTTGGTGTTGTAACCTGTATCATGAGAGGTATCGGAATCGCCCCATTCTATGGTGTGCAGTATTCTCTTCCAAGCGATGCAATTGAGTATGGCCAGTGGAAAACAGGCAAGCGTGTGGAGGGCCTGATGTTCTCATCTATGAGCATGGGCCAGAAGGCCGGTTCCGGACTGACTTCTGCTATTATGGGCGGGATTCTTTCGGCGGCATACTTTGACGGAACAAAGGCGACAGCGGCAGAGCAGTCTGCAGAGGCAATCCGCGTGATCAAGGGATTTTATCTGTATGTTCCGATAGCAATCTGGGTAGTGATGTTTGTGATCGCAGCATGCTACCAGCTGGACAAAGTTTATGACAAAATGATGCGTGAACTGATCCAGCGAGAATCGGGAGAGGAAAGCGGCTCTGTGCCGGGCGAGATTCAGTCCATGCCGTTACCGGAAGCTTCCGGAAACCGGATCAATGTGGCAATTGGAAGACTGTATGGCAGCAGTGGAAGAAAGATTGCCGAGGATGTTGCAAAAGCACTGGACTGCAAGGTTTATGATCGTCAGATCATCTGTCTTATGGCAGAAAAGTTCGGTATGGAAAAAGCAGATCTGGAAAGTGTAAGGCAGTATCTGGATTCCTACAATTATGAGGATTCTGAGCTTACATTTTCCCCGTATGGACATTCATCGGCAGGTGCGGCAGCAGATTATACAGGTGTTCAGATGTTTGAGGTGCAGAGCCGGATCATCCGTGAGCTTTCTGAGAGAAGACCAGGTGTATTCCTGGGAAGATGTGCCAACTATGTGCTTCGTGGAGAGCCGCATACATACAGCTTTTTCGTTTATGCAGATGATGCTTACCGGGAAAAAGAGGGCCAGGAATATTATAAAGGCCAGTCTCTTGGAGAACTGAAGAAACGTGATCAGATCCGAAATGAATACTATGAGAAGTTTACCGGAATCCGCAGAGATGATCCTCATTGTTACGATATGGTGATCAATGTATCCAAAACAGGTGCAGCCGGAGCGGCCGGTTTGATCCTGGATTATATCCGGAATAAAGAAGAGGAAAAAGGAGGGAATGCATCATGAAGATCGCATTTGACGTAGATGTTCTTGCAAAACAGATGGATATCAACCGTATGGTCCATCAGGTGGCGGACTGGGGATATAAATATATTGAACAGTCCCCGCATCCGAGAATCAATCCGTTCTATAAGCATCCACTGTTTTCAAAAGAGTGTGAGCGGGAATACAGACAGGCTTTGCGGGAAACCGGTGTAGAGATTTCTTCTTTTATCGTGGTGTATCGCTGGTCTGGTCCGACGGAGGAACAGAGACAGTTTGCAGTTGCAAACTGGAAACGGATGATCCAGATCGCCGGAGATATGGGAGTGAAGGTTATCAATACAGAACTTTCGGGTGATCCGAACCAGCAGGAAATCTGCAATGGAATGTGGTTTAAATCCATGGAGGAATTGCTTCCGCTGATCGAGCGTGAGGGCATCCGCGTGGAAATCCAGTCTCATCCTTATGATTTCTGTGAGTTGAATAATGAGACCTGTGATATGGTGAAATCGTTTCGTTCTCCAAACCTTGGTTATGTGTATTCTTCTCCTCACGGCTTCTTCTACGATGAGGGTAAAGGTGATGTGCGGTCCATGCTGAAATATGCGGGAGATGAACTGACCCATGTACTTTTTGCGGATACCTTTAACCAGACCATGGACTGCAGGTACATTTTAAATCCGCCGTGGCTGAATGGCCGTGGAAAAGCGGATGTGACGGTGCATCAGCATCTTGCAATGGGTGAGGGAGATGTGGATTTTGATGGTATTTTTGAAACATTGAGAGAAATGGATTTTGCCAGCAAGCAGCTGAAACCGGATGCACCGAAAGCCGGCGGCGATAACATTGCCTGCGTTTCCATGTTTGGTTTTCCGGAAAAGATGGATAAGCAGGCACCGGAAGCAAGAGAGAGGATTGAGAGAGAACTGCTGGGGAAATGATCGGGTGATCGCGGCAGATCAGAAAGAAAGCTGCAATAAATGAGCAGCTGACAGTACGCAGAACGGTGAAAAAGACTGATAAAATAATGAACGCGTGCAGAAACACGGTTTTCAGGATGAAAGTTTCATTGTGGAAACCGTGTTTTTTGATGCCTTTCTTTACAAAAAAACTTTACATATATCAAACAACTGTCTTGTCACATGTAAAGTACTGTGGTATTATGTGTAAGATGTTTTGAAAAAAAGTTGCATGATAATTAAAAAGCAGATCAGAAGTATCTGCATAATAAAGACTAGTACAGCAAAAGCAGGAATTCAAAAAAAGAAATCCTGCAGGAAAGGTGAAAGATAATGACAGTTGCAGAAGAAATCCAGAAATTAAAAAAAGAAAAAGATGCCATCATCCTTGCACACTACTATGTGCGTCCGGAAGTGCAGGATGTAGCTGACTATATAGGAGATTCCTTTTATCTCAGCAAGATCGCTGCCAGCGCGAAAGAGAAGACGATCGTGTTCTGTGGAGTAGGATTTATGGGAGAGAGCGCGAAGATATTAAGCCCGGATAAAACTGTTCTGATGCCTGCCATGGATGCAGACTGTCCGATGGCTCATATGGCAACAGAAGAAGGCATCCGCAAGGTGCGGGAGGAATATGATGATGTGGCAGTTGTCTGTTACATTAATTCCACAGCTGCATTGAAGGAGCTTTCTGATGTATGTGTTACTTCCGCAAATGCAGTAAAGATCGTAAAAGCGCTTCCGAACAAAAACATCTTTTTTATCCCGGACAGAAATCTTGCACATTTTATTGCAGAACAGGTTCCTGAGAAGAACTTTATTTATAACGAAGGTTTCTGTATTGTCCATGAATTTATGGATCCGGAAGAAGTAAAAGCAGCAAAAGAAGCGCATCCGGATGCACTGGTTCTGGCACATCCGGAATGTCCTCAGACAGTTCTGAAACAGGCTGATTACATCGGAAGTACATCGGGGATCATCAAATATGCACAGGAAAGTGACAACAAAGAATTTATCATCTGCACAGAATGCGGCGTTCAGTACAAGCTGGAAACTACCTGCCCGGATAAAAAATTCTACTTCACAGAAACGGTTCCGGTCTGCAAAAACATGAAAAAAGTACTTCTGGAAAAAGTCCTCCACGTTCTGAAAACCGGGGAGAATGAGGTTCATGTAACAGACGAGACACGTGAAAACGCGAAGAGACCGCTGGAGCGGATGCTGGAACTGGCAAAATAAAGAAAACACATTTTTATAAAGATTTGTCTGAGTTGGCTGAAAAGAGAAATCAAGACAGAGAGGCGAAAAGCAATGAGAATTAAAACAGACGTAGTGATCGTAGGAACAGGTGTTGCAGGCATGTTTAGTGCATTGAAGCTTCCACGGGACAAAAAGATCGTGATCATCACAAAAGAGGATATGAGAAGCAGCGATTCTTTCCTGGCGCAGGGTGGAATCTGTGTGCTCCGTGATGAAAATGATTACGACAGTTATTTTGAAGATACCATGAAGGCAGGACATTACGAAAACAGAAAAGAGTCGGTAGACATTATGATCCGAGGCTCCAGGGACATCATTAATGACCTTGTTGGATATGGTGTGGATTTCAAGATGGATGGAGATGATTTTGCCTATACAAGAGAAGGTGCACATTCCAGGCCGAGGATTCTTTATCATGAAGATATCACAGGAAAAGAAATTTCCGAAAAGCTTCTCCAGCAGGTGCTGAAGCTTGATAATGTAACAATTCTGGAATATACTACCATGCAGGATATTCTTGTGGAAAATGGCAAATGTGCAGGCTTAAAGGCTGTTTCCGCGGAAGGTAACAGAGATCGTCTGAAAGCAATGGAAGCTGGAAATGCGGTGAAGATCCAGGAGGAAATCCAGCCAGGCGGAGAGATTCAGGTAGAAATCTATGCACAGGATACAATTCTGGCAAGCGGTGGAATCGGAGGAAGATATGCGCATTCCACCAATTATCCGCATCTTACAGGGGATGCTCTTGATATTGCAAAAAAACATAATGTGCGTCTGGAACATCTGGATTATGTGCAGATCCATCCGACAACGCTGTATTCCAAGAGACCAGGCCGCAGATTCCTGATCTCAGAATCGGTCCGCGGAGAAGGTGCAGTACTTTATAACAGCAAAAAAGAGCGTTTTGTCAATGAACTTCTTCCAAGAGATGTAGTAACAAATGCGATCCGGGAAGAAATGAAAAAAGAAGGAACAGACCATGTATGGCTTTCCATGGAAAATATTGATAAAGATACGATCCTGAATCATTTTCCGAATATTTATCAGAGATGCCTGGAAGAAGGCTATGATGTGACAAAAGAATGCATCCCTGTTGTTCCTGCCCAGCATTATTTCATGGGCGGTATCTGGGTAGATTCTGACAGCAAGACCAGCATGGATCAGCTTTATGCAGTGGGAGAGACCAGCTGCAACGGTGTACATGGCGCGAACAGATTGGCAAGTAATTCCCTGCTGGAAAGTCTTGTATTTGCAAAACGTGCAGCCAAAGCAATCTCCGCAGAAAAGAAAAGTACTGCAGGTGCGGCATAAATGCAGCCGGAATATAAATATCCGTATTATGAAAAACAGGAGCAGCCTTGCTTTGGAGAACGGGGCTGCTATGATAATTAAGAAAGAGAAGGTATTGTAAAATGAATAAAATTACAATGACACTTCAGGTAGATCACCTGATCCTGGAGGCTTTAAAGGAAGATATTTCAAGCGAAGACGTTACCACAAACTCTGTTATGAAAGAAGCAGTTCCGGGAGAGGTAGATCTGATCTGTAAAGAGGATGGAATCATTGCGGGACTGGAAATCTTCAGCCGTGTATTTACGCTTCTGGATGCTGATACAAAAGTAGAGCTGTTCTGTAAAGATGGTGATGAGGTAAAAAAAGGCCAGAAAATGGGAAAAGTTGCCGGAGATATCCGCGTGCTTCTTTCCGGCGAGCGTGTGGCACTGAATTATCTGCAGAGAATGAGCGGAATCGCAACGTACACACATTCTGTTGCGTCTCTTCTTGAGGGAACAGGGATCACTTTGCTGGATACCAGAAAAACAACGCCGAATATGCGCATTTTTGAGAAATATGCAGTTCGCGTAGGCGGTGGACAGAACCACAGATATAATCTTTCTGATGGAGTTCTGCTGAAAGACAATCACATCGGAGCAGCAGGAAGTGTTACGAATGCTGTAAAAATGGCGCAGGAGTACGCTCCTTTTGTCCGTAAGATTGAAGTTGAGGTAGAAACTCTTGATCAGGTAAAAGAAGCTGTTGAGGCCGGCGCTGATATCATCATGCTTGACAATATGACTCCGGAAATGATGAAAGAAGCAGTAAAACTCATTGACGGAAGAGCGAAAACAGAATGTTCCGGAAATGTTACAAAAGAAAATATTGCAAAGATCAGGGATGTTGGTGTAGACTATGTATCAAGTGGTGCATTAACACATTCCGCACCGATCCTTGATATTTCGCTTAAGAATCTTCATCCGCTTTCCTGAAGATCACAGAATTTTGCAAAATACCGAGTGCTGTGACAGGAAATATCCGGAATATCAGAAAAAAAGAAGCGAGAATTGTCGGAAGCAGATGCATAACAGGTAATATCTGAACCGGGTGGGAGATATTGCGAGAATGAAGGAGAGAGGTACCGGAACAAAAAGTACAGGCACAGCCAGGAAAGGGGAACTTAAATGACTGGTTCAGAACGCAGGACAGCGATCATGGATCAAATTAAAAACAGTGACCGGCCGGTCTCAGGAAGTGCTTTGGCCAGAACATTTCAGGTCAGCAGACAGGTGATCGTGCAGGATATTGCGTTGATACGCGCGGAGGGGAATGACGTGATCTCCACCAACAGAGGATATATTTTTACTGCTCCCCATACTGTGAGCCGGATATTCAAGGTGCATCATACAGATGCGGATCTGGAGAACGAGCTCTGCGGGATTGTGGATCTTGGCGGAAAAGTGATCAACGTAATGGTGAATCACAGAATTTACGGACATATCGAGGCAGAACTGAATATCAGTTCCAGACGCCAGGTTGAGAATTTTATGGAGGATATCCGAAGCGGCAAGTCCAGTCCTCTGAAGAATATCACATCTGATTATCATTATCATAAAGTAGAAGCAGAATCCGAGGAAATCCTGGATATGATTCAGGATATGCTGAAACGGCGAGGATTTCTGATCGAAGCAGAATAGCAGAAGTCTGAAACAAAAAGAAAAGATATACAGAATGAGAAAATTCTGTTAATATGAAAATATAGTGATCACGAAAATAGGAGAAGGAATCCTGCATGGCAGGGTTCCTTCTTGCACCCTGCAGAAATGTGCACCCTGCGGAAATGTACAGACAGGGAAAACAGGATGCAGATATGAGGGTGAGAAAAAATACGGTCGGACATGTATGGAGGGGAAAATGGATTATCAGAGTATGTTTACATTTATGCTGGAGATGGCAGGAACTATTGCGTTTGCTGCTTCCGGAGCTATGGTGGGAGCACAGAGAGGAATGGATATTTTCGGGGTCTGCGTTCTTGGCGTGGTAACTGCAGTGGGAGGTGGAGCTACCAGGGATATTATTCTGGGAATCGTGCCACCGGGGATGTTTCAGAATCCGCTGTATACCATTGTGGCAACAGTGACGTCCTGTATTGTTTTTGCAGTGATGTACTGGAAACAGGAGCTTCTGGAAGGCGGGAACCGTCTGGTCTATGATAAGGTGATGCTGGTGATGGATACGGTTGGACTTGGCGTATTTACCGTCATGGGTGTTGATAAGGGGATTTCCCAGGGATATATGGGAAGAATATTTTTTCTTGTATTTCTTGGAACTGTCACAGGAGTTGGAGGCGGTCTGATCCGTGATATGATGGCAGGAGTACCGCCATATATTTTTGTGCGCCATATTTATGCCTGTGCATCCATTGTAGGGGCTATTGCCTGTGTCTGGACATACAGGCTGTGGGGAGGAGTGCCTGCCATGGTGATCGGAACGATAGTAGTGATCCTGATCCGGTATCTGGCGGCACATTACCGGTGGAATCTGCCGAGACTGAGGAGAGAATAAAAAAAGAAATGTTGATATCGAAATGCAGATACCCGATCTGCATGGTCAGATGAGGCAGCCGTTTGAAATAATGAAGGGCTGCTGCCGGATAACAGGAATGGATATATGAAAAGCTCCGGATCATTTAAGGAATAATGTTCCGGAGCTTTTTATCTTATATTTGGTTTATATTGCGTAGAAAAATCTTATCTGTTTTGATCATAAGAGGATTATGCGTCTGTATCCTGCAGAGCCAGGAAACCTTCCTCGCCGGTACGGATCTTGACAACGTTTTCAATATCGTAAACGAAGACTTTACCATCACCGATCTGACCGGTATGAAGAACTTCTTTGGCAGTATCAATAACCTTCTGAACCGGTACAAGACTTACAACGATCTCGATCTTAACCTTTGGACGGAGGTTCATGTCAACCTCAACACCACGATAGTAGGTTGGAGCACCCTTCTGAACACCACATCCCATAACGTTTGTGATAGTGATACCGGTTACGCCGATCTCGTTCATAGCCTGCATAAACTCATCCAGCTTGTTCTGACGTGTGATGATAACAACCTTTGTCAGTTTATGTACGCCGTCTGCAGGAATCTCAGGAACAGATTCAGCAGGAGCAGAAGGAGCATGTTTTACAACAGGGGCTTTTACGGAAGTTCCCATTGGAGTCGGAGCCTTTGTCATGGTATCCTGTACAAAGAATCCATCGTATGCACTTGCGAGGCCATGCTCTTTCATATCCAGACCTGCGATCTCTTCCTCAGCGGAAACACGAAGTCCGATAGTGTGTTTGATCACCTGGAAGATGATTGTCATAGTAACAGCAACCCATGCGATCGTGATAGCCATACCAATAAACTGAACACCGAAGCCATGGAAACCACCGCCTGTGAGAAGACCTTTCCATCCGGTACCTGCACCGTCGGAGAAAAGACCTACAGCAAGAGTTCCGAAAGCACCGTTAAGACCGTGAACGCCAACAGCACCAACCGGGTCATCAATTTTGAGAACTTTATCAATAAATTCAATACCAAATACTACAATGAATCCGGCGAGGATTCCGATGATAGCTGCAGATGTAGGAGATACGGTATCGCAGCCTGCGGTGATGGCTACCAGTCCTGCAAGAGAACCGTTCAGGGACATGGAAACATCCGGTTTTTTGTAGCGGATCCATGTGATCAGCATGACTGTTACAGTAGCGACAGCAGCGGCAAGGTTTGTTGTTACGAAGATTTTTCCGGCGCTTACAATGGCGTCGCCTTCCATGCTAACAGTAGATGCACCGTTGAAACCGAACCAGCAGAACCAGAGGATGAATACACCAAGCGCACCAACAGTAAGGTTGTGTCCCGGGATCGCTCTGGATTTACCGGATTTGGAATATTTTCCGATACGAGGTCCGAGGATGATGGCACCGATGAGTGCAGCAACACCACCAACCATATGAACAGCACAGGAACCTGCAAAATCATGAAATCCCATCTGGCTGATAAATCCGCCGCCCCAGATCCAGTGACCGGATACCGGATATACAACGAGACTGATCAGCAAACTGTAGATACAGTAGGAGATGAACTTGGTACGCTCTGCCATGGCACCGGATACGATGGTAGCAGAGGTAGCGCAGAATACAGTCTGGAAGATGAGAAATGCCCAGAAAGGAACTCCATCCGGAAGCATTGCGTTTCCGTAGTTTGCCTCTGAGGCGATTCCGCCGATCTTGCCGAAGAAACCGTTTCCTGCACCGAACATGATGCCAAATCCAACCAGCCAGAAGACCGGTGTACCGATACAGAAGTCCATCAGGTTTTTCATAATGATATTGCCTGCGTTTTTTGCTCTTGTGAATCCTGTTTCGACCATTGCGAATCCAGCCTGCATGAAGAAGACCAGTGCTGCGCCGACGAGGACCCAAGTTGTGTTTACTGAAGAATACATAGTAACACTCCCTTTCCCAATTTTTTTCTTTCCTATTATTATGTATAGAAAGAATTTTTGTAATACCGGACAGAAAAAATAGACAGAATTTATCCAGCATCAGTATAACGAAAAAGCGCAGGAGAGAGGAAATTCTCTTCCGCGCCTTTACGAAATCAAAATAGGTATATGTAAAACAGGGGATATCTGTATCGTGTGATTAATGGATGAGGAAATCGATAATGAATTATGAAGTAGAGTTCATAAGGGATATCCCCTGTATTTACCGTATGAAATTTTTATCTGATATCCGTGATCAGATTGAGAATAACAGCTCGTCGTAGGTCGGATATGGAAGTAACTCATCCGGGATCAGAGCCTCTGCCTCATCAGCAGATTTTCTTAAAACTTCCATATCTTCCAGAACAGTTTCCTGATAAGCCTTAGAGCATGCAAGTACATCGTCAGAAGAAGCAAGAGCTTTTGCTGTATCTGCCTTCAGAGTTTCCAGATCCTTTGCCATGGTGTCTGCAAGTGTACTCAGTTTGGAGATCAGAGCAGCTTCACTTGCTACAGAAATATCAGCTACTACGGATTTCTTTGCAGCTGCAGTATCTGCAAGCTTTTCAACATATGTATATACAGAAGGAATTACCTGCTTCTGGATCATCTCAGCCAGAGTGTTGGATTCGATATTGATGGTCTTGTAATAGTTCTCAAGCCAGATATCGTAACGGGAGAAGAGCTCTTCCCTTGTAAAAATGCCATGCTTTGTAAACAGCTCAATGTTCTTCTCAGCAATGAAATGCGGAAGTGCATCCGGAGTTGTTTTAAGATTGTAGAGACCACGTTTCTCAGCTTCTTCAACCCATTCGTCTGTATAGCCGTTTCCGTTAAAGATGATGCGTTTATGCTCTTCGATGGTCTTCTTAAGAAGTGCATGTACTGCGCTTTCCATTTCTTCCTCCGGAACATCCTTAAGAGATGCGCTGAATTCTGCAAGGACCTCTGCAACAGCGGTATTCAGTACGATGTTCGGGTTTGCAACAGATGCTGCAGAACCAAGCATACGGAACTCAAATTTGTTTCCGGTAAATGCAAATGGTGAAGTACGGTTTCTGTCTGTGGTATCCTTTATGAAGTGCGGAAGTACCTTTGCTCCGATATCCATCTGTATCGCATGCTTATTGCTGAAGAAGGTATCGTTTTCAATAGATTTCAGTACGTCTGTCAGCTCATCTCCAAGGAAGATGGATACGATCGCAGGCGGTGCCTCGTTTGCTCCGAGACGATGATCGTTTCCGGCGCTTGCAACAGATACGCGGAGAAGATCGGCATAATCGTCAACGGCTTTGATGACAGCTACCAGGAATACCAGGAACTGTGTATTCTCTGCCGGTGTTTTTCCCGGATCAAGAAGGTTTACACCTGTGTCTGTGCTCATGGACCAGTTGTTGTGTTTACCGCTTCCGTTGATTCCCTCAAATGGTTTCTCGTGAAGGAGGCAGACCATGTTGTGCTTGTCGGCAACCTTCTTCATGATCTCCATGGTCAGCTGGTTGTGGTCAACAGCAACATTTGTGGTATCAAATACAGGAGCCAGTTCGTGCTGTGCAGGAGCAACCTCGTTATGTTTTGTTTTGGCCGGAATGCCAAGCTTCCAGAGCTCTTCGTCAAGATCATGCATGTAAGCAGCAACGCGAGGCTTCAGGGCTCCGAAGTAATGATCTTCCATTTCTTGTCCTTTTGGTGCAGAAGCGCCCAGAAGAGTACGGCCGCAGAAGATCAGGTCTTTTCTCTTCTTGTAAAGATCCTTGTCAACCAGGAAGTATTCCTGCTCAGGTCCTACGGTTGTGTCGATGTGACGGACCTCTTTGTTTCCGAGGATGTGAAGGATACGAACCGCTTCTTTGTTCAGAACATCCATGGAACGAAGAAGAGGAGTTTTCTTATCCAGTGCCTCTCCGCTGTAGGAACAGAATGCAGTAGGAATGTAAAGAGTTTTATCTTTGATGAATGCAGGTGAAGTAGGATCCCATGCTGTATATCCTCTTGCTTCAAAAGTAGCACGAAGTCCGCCTGACGGGAAGCTGGATGCATCCGGCTCACCTTTTACCAGCTCTTTACCGGAGAAATCCATGATCACCTGTCCGTCACCTGTAGGAGAGATGAAGCTGTCATGCTTCTCAGCAGTTACGTTTGTCATCGGCTGGAACCAGTGTGTGTAATGTGTCGCACCATTTTCAGTAGCCCACTCTTTCATTGCAACTGCTACGGAATTTGCAACATCCAGTTCCAGATGAGTTCCGTTTTCAATTGTTTTCTTTAATGCTTTGTACATGTCCTTTGGCAGTTTACTTCGCATCACTTTGTCATTGAATACAAGGCTGCCATACATTTCAGGGATACTCTGTGCCATATAGGTACACTCCTTTCGATTTCACTCATTCATTATAATTTTTAATTATTTTATAAGGGCCGCCGCCGGAAGAGCCGGGTATAAACGGACCGAAAACAAAAAAAGCGCTTCAGATACTTGTCGTATCCAAAGCGCCTTTGCTTTATGTGATGCAGTATACACCAAAATAAAATAATGTCAAGAGCTTTTTGGAAAAAATCTAAAAAATCGACCGGAGCGATGGGACTGTCGGAAAATAGGCAGGGTTGACAAATCTTGTCTTTTTATTATAATCTGATATCGTAGTTATACAGTTGAAAAGTCATTGATTTCTATAGAAAGAGCTTTTTGACCAGTAACCAAGACACACAACACGGAAAGAACAGATGGAGGAAAATATGTCAGGAGTAAAGGAAGAATGTGGCGTATTCGGGATTTATGATCTGGATGGAGGGAATATTGCACCATCTATTTATTATGGTCTTACTTCGCTGCAGCACAGGGGACAGGAGTCCTGCGGAATGGCCGTTTCAAGGACGGACGGAGAAAGAGGAAACGTACAGTTCCATAAAAATCTCGGACTGGTAAGCGAAGTTTTGCGAAAAGATGTTGTACATAATATGAATGGTGATATCGGAATCGGGCATGTTCGTTATTCCACAACCGGAGAATCTGTTGCAGAGAATGCACAGCCGCTGGTACTTTCTTATATCAAGGGAAGTCTGGCACTTGCGCACAACGGAAATCTGGTTAATACAGAAGCTTTGAAATGGGAGCTGATCCAGACAGGCGCAATTTTCCATACAACTACCGACTCAGAGGTTATCGCGTTCCATATCGCAAGGGAACGTGTGCATTCTGCCACTGTAGAGGAAGCAGTACATAAAACCGTAGAGAAGATACGCGGAGGATATGCTCTTGTGATCATGAGCCCTCGGAAGCTGATCGGTGCCCGTGATCCTTACGGACTGAAACCCCTCTGTCTTGGAAAAAGAGATAATGCCTATGTCCTTGCATCTGAAAGCTGTGCGCTGACATCTGTAGGGGCGGAATTTATCCGTGATATTGAACCGGGTGAGATCGTCACGATCACCAAGAACGGACTGAAGTCCAGTAAACTGACTGAGAAGAAAAAGCATGCTCATTGTGTTTTTGAATATATTTATTTTGCAAGACTGGACAGCACCATGGACGGCGTGAAAATCTATGATGCAAGGATCCGTGGAGGAAAATCTCTTGCAAAATCCTATCCGGTAGAAGCGGATCTGGTAACCGGTGTACCGGAATCTGGACTTCCGGCAGCAAAAGGCTATTCTGAGGAATCCGGAATCCCGTTTGGCTTTGCATTCTATAAAAACAGTTACATTGGAAGAACCTTTATCAAGCCTACACAGCAGGAGCGAGAGTCCAGTGTCCATTTGAAGCTGAGCGTTCTGGAATCTGTGGTTAAGGGGAAGAGAATCGTTCTGGTGGATGATTCCATTGTCCGCGGAACTACCATTGCCAATCTGATCCACATGCTGAAAGAAGCAGGAGCAAAAGAAGTCCATGTACGTATCAGCTCCCCGCCATTTTTACATCCCTGTTATTTTGGTACCGATGTGCCGTCCAATGACCAGCTGATCGCAGCACAGCACAGCACGGAAGAAATCCGTAAGATGATCGGCGCAGACTCCCTGGGTTATATGCAGATCGATTATCTGGAAGGCATGGCAGGCGGACTTCCGCTGTGTAAAGCATGTTTTGATGGCAATTATCCGATGGAAATACCGGCAGAAATCAAACAGGATTAATAAACTATGTGGAATTAATCTCACAGTAAAAAATAATGGATTGAAAAACAAAAATGTGAAAACTACACAATAAACATATAAAAACCCGGATTTTGTTATGCAAAATCCGGGTTTTTATAGATGGACTCTTAAAAACGATAAAAAACATCAACTTGACAAATCTGACAATATGAGACATAATGTGGGACGACCAGATAAGAAAAGACCGCTGGTCTGGAAAATACAGGAAAATAGCGCGGTCGAAATAAGGCCGGGTTTTTGCCGAGATAAAAGAGAGGATGATATTTATGTCTAAAAAAATTAGATTGAATGCGACAGAAGATGTTAAAGAATTTGTTAAGGCTGCAAGTAAATGTGATTTTGATGTAGATATTTCATATAACAGAATTTTAATTGATGCAAAATCTATTCTTGGAATCCTCAGCATGGATCTGACTAAGGTTCTTACAGTAACCTGTCATGGAGAGAATCATGAGTTTAACTGCTTCCTTCAGAAATATGCAGTTGCCTGACAGACAGTGCAGAGACAGATAAGATATCATAAAAATAAAAGGCAGACGTGACTGCAGAGACGGGAGATCAGATGGAAATCCCCGGCAGGCGTCTGCTTTTTTCTTTACAACCATTTCATAGGAAGAAATTCCGCAGACTATATGAAAAATCAGTGTTACTGTTCACTGGTAATATTCCGCGAGGTGTTTTTTGTGAGCGAAGGTCACAGAAAACCCGAGACATACCGCGCGAATTTATGCGATTAGCATAAATTCTGTGCATCGCGAAGCGTGTTGCTGAGAACGGAGTGAACAGTAACAAATCAGTTATTGACAAATAAAAAAAAATAGTTTATAGTAAACCATATTTTATATGAAAGATAACTGACAAAGGCGTCAGGAACGGATACCACAGGGGAGTTCTCACCCCTTGGAACCTGTTCCGGACGCCTTTTTGTTGTGGAACACAAAATGGAGGAGGAAATCGAAGATGGCAGTAAAGTATGTTTTTGTAACGGGTGGAGTTGTTTCCGGTCTGGGAAAAGGAATTACAGCAGCGTCTCTTGGGCGCCTTCTGAAAGCCAGAGGGTATCAGGTGACTATGCAGAAATTTGATCCCTACATTAATATCGACCCGGGAACTATGAATCCCATTCAGCATGGAGAGGTTTTTGTAACCGATGACGGTACAGAGACAGATCTTGACCTTGGACATTATGAGCGTTTCATTGATGAAAGCCTTGATAAAAATTCCAATGTGACAACCGGTAAGATTTACTGGTCTGTTCTCCAGAAAGAGCGTCATGGCGATTTCGGCGGTGGTACCGTTCAGGTGATCCCGCATATCACCAACGAGATCAAGAGTCGTTTTTACAGAGCAAAATCCGCAGACGAAGACAGAATTGCGATCATTGAGGTTGGCGGTACAGTCGGTGATATTGAGAGCCAGCCATTCCTTGAATCCATTCGTCAGTTCCAGCATGATGTGGGACATGACAATGCGATCCTTATCCATGTAACTCTGATCCCATATCTCCGTGCTTCCGGAGAGATGAAGACCAAACCGACCCAGGCCAGTGTAAAAGAGCTTCAGGGAATGGGAATCCAGCCGGATGTCCTGGTATGCAGAAGCGAGTATCCTCTTACCGAGGATATCCGTGGAAAGATTGCCCTGTTCTGTAATGTGCCTGTAAGCAATGTGCTTCAGAACCTGGATGTGGAATATTTATATGAAGCTCCTCTTGCAATGGAGAGAGAAAAGCTTGCAGACGTAGTACTGCAGAGCTTAAGACTGGAGAATCGCAAACCGGATCTTACAGACTGGGAAAATATGGTAGAAAATCTCCGCCATCCGGATAAAACTGTGAAGATTGCCATGGTTGGTAAATATACACAGCTTCATGATGCATACCTGAGTGTTGTGGAAGCACTGAAGCATGGCGGGATCTCCTGCCGTGCAAAAGTTGATATCACCTGGGTGGACTCCGAAGAGCTCAATGAAAAAAACCTGGATCAGACTCTCCATTCTGTAGATGGAATCCTGGTCCCGGGAGGATTCGGAAACCGTGGTACAGAAGGAATGATCCTTGCGGCACAGTATGCAAGAGTTCATAAGATCCCATACCTTGGGATCTGCCTGGGAATGCAGATGGCTATTGTGGAATTTGCCCGCCATGTGCTTGGATATGAAGATGCCAACAGTATTGAGCTGGCACCGGAAACAACACATCCGGTCATTGCCCTGATGCCGGATCAGGAGGATGTGGAAGATCTTGGAGGAACCCTTCGTCTTGGAAGCTATCCGTGTGTGCTTGCAGAAGGCTCCAGATCCTATGAGCTTTTTGGAAAGAAAGAGATCCAGGAACGTCACAGACATCGTTATGAGGTAAACAACGCATTCCGTAAGGAACTGGACGAAAAGGGAATGTCCATCGTAGGAACATCCCCGGATGCTCACATTGTTGAGATGATCGAAATTGCCGGACATCCGTTCTTTGTGGGAACACAGGGACATCCGGAATTTAAATCCAGACCAAACCATGCACATCCGCTGTTCCGTGGATTTGTGCAGGCGGCAGTTGATAAAAAGACGGCAGAAGAAGCTGCAATGAAAGGATGAGAAAAATGAGAGAAGTAGTAAATCAGCAGCAGGGCCTCTACCGCCCTGAATTTGAACATGATAACTGCGGTATCGGAGCCGTTGTTAATATAAAAGGAAAGAAAACACATGATACAGTTGCCAATGCTCTTAAGATCGTAGAGAATCTTGAGCATCGTGCTGGTAAGGATGCAGAAGGAAAAACCGGTGATGGTGTCGGTATCCTTCTTCAGATCTCCCACAAATTTTTTAAGAAGGTCTGTAAAAAAGAAGGCTTTGATATCGGCGGAGAGAGAGAATATGGTGTAGCCCAGCTCTTTTTCCCGCAGCAGGAGATCAAACGTGCCCAGGCAAAGAAGATGTTCGAGATCATCGTGGAAAAAGAGGGTCTGGAACTTCTGGGATGGCGTACAGTGCCGGTTTTTCCGGAGGTTCTCGGTCATAAAGCGAAAGAGTGCATGCCGTGCATCATGCAGGCATTTGTTAAAAAGCCGGAGGATGTGGAAAAAGGTCTTGCTTTTGACCGTATGCTTTACATCGCACGTCGTGAATTTGAACAGAGTAATGATAATACTTACGTGGTTTCCATGAACAGCCGTACCATCGTATACAAAGGTATGTTCCTGGTAGGACAGCTCCGTACCTTCTTTGGCGATCTTCAGAGCCAGGATTACGAATCTGCCATTGCAGTGGTACATTCCCGTTTCAGTACCAACACGAATCCAAGCTGGGAGAGAGCACATCCGAACCGTTTCATCGTACATAACGGTGAGATCAACACGATCCGCGGAAACGCCGATAAAATGCTTGCGCGTGAGGAAAATATGGAGTCTCCGTATCTGAAGGATGAGCTTCACAAGGTCCTTCCTGTAGTTAACCGCAATGGTTCTGACTCCGCAATGCTTGACAATACCCTGGAATTCCTGGTTATGAGTGGAGTGGATCTTCCGCTTGCAGTGATGATCACAATTCCGGAGCCGTGGGCAAACAACGATACGATCTCTCAGGAGAAGAGAGATTTTTATCAGTACTATGCGACCATGATGGAGCCATGGGACGGCCCTGCGTCCATTCTGTTCTCAGATGGCGATGTGATGGGAGCAGTTCTTGACAGAAACGGTCTTCGTCCATCCAGATACTATATCACATCTGATGGCTATATGATCCTTTCCTCCGAGGTTGGTGTTCTTCCTGTGGATGAGGAGAAGATCGTATTAAAAGAACGTCTTCATCCGGGAAAAATGCTCCTGGTTGATACCGTTCAAGGTCGTGTTATCGATGACAATGAGCTCAAAGAAAAATATGCGAAAAAACAGCCTTATGGTGAGTGGCTGGACAGAAATCTGGTACAGCTTCGTGATATCAAGATCCCGAATCAAAGAGTTGTCGAATACACTCCGGAAGAGAGAGCACGCCTTCAGAAAGCTTTCGGATATACTTATGAGCAGTATCGTACTTCAATCCGAAACATGGCATTAAACGGCTCAGAAAGCATCGGAGCCATGGGACATGATACTCCCCTTGCAGTATTTTCCAAGGAACATTATCCGCTGTTCGATTACTTCAAGCAGCTTTTTGCCCAGGTAACAAACCCGCCGATCGATGCGATCCGTGAAGAAATCGTTACTTCTACAAGTGTATATGTAGGTAAAGACGGAAATCTCCTGATCCAGAAGCCGGAGAACTGTCAGGTGCTGAAGATCAACAACCCGATCCTGACCAACACCGATATGCTGAAGATCAAGAATATGAAAAAGGACGGCTTCAAGGTTGTGACTATTTCCACATTATATTATAAGAGCACAAAGCTTGAACGTGCCATTGACCGTCTGTTCGTAGAGGTAGACAAAGCCTTCCGTGAGGGAGCAAACATCCTGGTCCTTTCTGACCGCGGTGTGGATGAGAACCATATGCCGATCCCGTCCCTGCTGGCGGTTTCCGCAGTACATCAGCATCTTGTAAAAACAAAGAAGAGCACTTCCCTTGCCCTGATCCTGGAGTCCGGTGAGCCGAGAGAGGTACATCATTTCGCAACACTTCTTGGATATGGTGCAAGTGCAGTCAATCCGTATCTGGCACTGGATACTATCCATGAGCTGATCGATACACATATGCTGGATAAGGACTATTACGCAGCCGTTGATGATTACAATCATGCGGTGATCAGCGGTATCGTAAAGATCGCTTCCAAGATGGGTATTTCCACTATCCAGTCCTATCAGGGATCTCAGATCTTTGAGGCGATCGGAATTTCCCAGGATGTGATCGATCGTTACTTTACAGGAACCGTAAGCCGTGTAGGCGGAATCACACTGGAAGATATCGAGGATAATGTAGAAAAACTTCATTCTGAGGCATTTGATCCTCTTGGACTTGCCACAGATCTTACACTGGACAGCGTAGGTGCCCATAAGATGAGAAGCCAGGGTGAGGAGCACAAATATAACCCGCGTACCATTCATCTTCTCCAGCAGTCCACAAAACAGGGCAGCTATGAGATGTTCAAGGAATATACAAAGCTGGTAGATGACGAGGGACATGGAAACTTAAGAGGTCTTCTGGACTTTAAGTTTGCCAAGGAGCCTATTCCGATCGACCAGGTTGAGAGTGTTGAGGACATTGTAAAACGATTTAAGACAGGTGCCATGTCTTACGGTTCTATTTCTCAGGAAGCTCATGAGACTCTGGCGATTGCCATGAACCATCTTCATGGAAAATCCAATACCGGTGAGGGTGGTGAAAGCGATGAGCGTCTGGATTCTGCAGGAACAGACAATGACCGCTGCTCAGCGATCAAACAGGTAGCCAGCGGACGTTTCGGCGTTACCAGCCGTTATCTGGTTTCCGCAAGAGAGATCCAGATCAAGATGGCACAGGGGGCAAAGCCGGGTGAGGGCGGACATCTTCCTGCAAAGAAGGTATATCCGTGGATCGCAAAAACCCGTCATTCCACACCAGGAGTCAGTCTGATCTCTCCGCCGCCACATCATGATATATACTCTATCGAGGATCTGGCAGAGCTGATCTATGACCTGAAAAATGCCAATAAATATGCGGATATTTCCGTAAAGCTGGTTTCTGAGGCGGGCGTTGGTACGGTTGCAGCCGGTGTTGCAAAGGCTGGAGCACAGACTGTTCTGATCTCCGGATATGACGGAGGTACAGGAGCAGCGCCAAGAAGCTCTATCCATAATGCAGGACTTCCATGGGAGCTTGGACTTGCAGAAACACATCAGACGCTGATCATGAACGGACTTCGTAATCGTGTACGTATCGAGACAGACGGTAAGCTGATGAGCGGCCGTGACGTTGCCATTGCAGCACTTCTCGGTGCAGAGGAATTCGGCTTTGCAACAGCGCCGCTTGTAACGATGGGCTGCGTGATGATGAGAGTCTGCAATCTGGATACCTGCCCGGTAGGTGTGGCTACACAGAACCCGGAGCTTCGTAAGAGATTCCGCGGAAAACCGGAGTATGTGGAGAACTTCATGCGCTTTATCGCCCAGGAGCTGAGAGAGTACATGGCACGTCTTGGTATTGCCACCATTGATGAGATGGTAGGTCGTACAGACCTTCTTACAGTTTCTGACAGTGTGCAGGAGCCGCATAAGGGTAAGGTTGACTTAAGTGCCATCCTGAATAACCCATATGCAGGAAAGGGCAAAGTAACCTTTGATCCGAAGGCTGTATACAATTTCAATCTTGAGAAAACTCTGGATGAAAAAGTTCTGGTCAGGAAATGTGCACCGGCGATCCAGAAGGGTGAGAAAGTTTCTGTTGATGTAAACGTTACCAATACAGACCGTGCATTTGGTACCATCCTCGGATCTGAGATCACAAGAAATCATAAGAATGGACTTCCAGAGGATACGGTAACTGTAAACTGTACAGGTGCAGGCGGACAGAGCTTCGGTGCCTTTATCCCGAAAGGACTGACATTGAAACTGACCGGTGACAGCAACGACTACTTCGGAAAAGGTCTTTCCGGTGGAAAGCTGATCGTTAAGGTCCCGGAGAAGGCCGGATACAAGGCTGAAGAGAACATCATCGTCGGAAACGTGGCACTCTATGGTGCGACCAGCGGAACTGCATTTATCAACGGTGTTGCCGGTGAGCGTTTTGCAGTACGTAACTCCGGTGCGGTTGCAGTTGTTGAGGGCGTTGGTGAGCATGGCTGCGAGTACATGACAGGTGGCCGTGTGGTAGTTCTTGGAAAAACAGGAAAGAACTTTGCAGCAGGTATGAGCGGCGGTATCGCTTATGTCCTTGATGTGGATAACGTTCTTTACAAGAACCTCAATAAAGCAATGATCTCCATTGAAAAAGTGGATAATAAATATGATAAAAAAGAGCTTCGTGATCTTATCGAGGCTCATGTGGAAGCAACAGGCTCCGAGATCGGTAAGAAGGTGCTGGCTGATTTTGATTCCTATCTGCCTCACTTCAAAAAACTCATTCCGGATGAGTATAAGAGAATGATCACATTAAGTGCAAAGCTGGAAGAAAAGGGTCTGACCAGCCAGCAGGCACAGATGGAAGCGTTCTATGAGAGCATCGGCGTGAAACATTAAGGAGGATGAGGAAATGGGAAAGCCAACTGGATTTTTAGATTATAAAAGAGAAACGGCAAAGGTTCTGCCGCCAAAAGAACGTATTCAGAATTTCAACGAATTTCGTATTCCGTTAAATAAAGAAAAACAGAAACTTCAGGGAGCACGCTGCATGGCCTGCGGCGTTCCCTTCTGTCAGGCAGGTATGATGATCGGCGGAATGGCTTCCGGCTGTCCGCTTCACAATCTGGTTCCGGAGACCAACGATCTTGTATACACAGGAAACTGGAAACAGGCATTCCTTCGTCTGAACAAGACGCACAGTTTTCCGGAGTTCACATCCAGAGTGTGTCCGGCTCTCTGCGAAGCTGCCTGTACCTGCAATCTGAACGGAGAACCGGTCAGCACAAAGGAGAATGAGAAAGCGATCATTGAGACAGCCTATGCAGAAGGATGGGTAAAACCGCAGCTTCCGCCTGTCCGTACAGGAAAGACGATCGCAGTTATCGGAAGCGGACCTTCCGGACTGGCAGCAGCACAGCAGCTGAACCGCCGTGGCCACAGCGTAACTGTATTTGAGAGAAACGACCGTATCGGAGGACTTCTCCGCTACGGCATTCCGAACATGAAACTGGAGAAAAAGGTTATTGACCGCAGACTGAAGCTGATGGAAGAGGAGGGCGTGAAATTTGTTACCAATATCAATGTTGGTGTTGACATCACTGCAGAACAGCTTCTGAAGGATTATGACCGTGTCCTTCTCTGCTGCGGAGCTTCTCATCCGAGAGATATCAAGGTTCCGGGAAGAGATGCCAAGGGAATTTACTTTGCAGTGGATTTCCTGAAGCAGGTAACAAAAAGTCTTCTGGATACAGATTTTGCAAAATTCCCATATGAGCTTGCAAAGGGCAAAAATGTTCTGGTCATCGGCGGTGGCGATACCGGTAATGATTGTGTGGGAACATCCATCCGTCTGGGTGCGAAATCTGTAACACAGCTTGAGATGATGCCGCAGCCTCCTGCGGCAAGAATTCCTTCCAATCCATGGCCGGAATGGCCGAAGGTTCTGAAAACCGATTACGGCCAGGAAGAGGCTATTGCAGTATTCGGCCATGATCCTCGGATCTATCAGACAACCGTTACCGAGTTTATCAAGGACAAAAAAGGAAATGTCTGCAAGGCCAAGATCGTCAAGCTGAAAAGTGTAAAAGACGAAAAAACCGGAAGATTCAATATGGTGCCGGTTGAGGGCAGCGAGGAAGTGATCCCTGCAGATGTGGTCCTTATTGCGGCCGGATTCCTTGGCAGTGAGAAATATGTGACAGATGCCTTCCGTGTAGCGCTTACACCAAGAACCAATGTGGAAACAAAACCGGAGCAGTATGCAACAAGCGTAGACCGTGTATTCACAGCAGGTGATATGCATCGTGGACAGTCTCTTGTAGTATGGGCGATCCATGAAGGACGTGAGGCTGCGAAAGCAGTGGATGAATCACTGATGAGCTATTCATATTTACAGTAAAATAACAGATACCAGGGGCAAAAGATCAAAAAACTGTTCGTGTTTCCGCGATAAAGCTTTTGAACTTTTGCCCCTTTTAAAAAATGGTTGACAAAGAATTGACCGATTGCTATAATTACGTCCATGAACAAGGGTGTTCTTCAGGAGCGAAAGCTCTCTGAAGTGCACCCTTTTTCTGATTTTGAGGGTAATTATTTTGTGTGATGAGGAAATAAAGGAGAGAATACTATGGGGAATTATACCAGAGAAGAGATTCTTGCAATGGCAGAGGAGGAAGACGTAGAGTTCATCCGCCTCCAGTTTACAGATATGTTTGGAACTCTGAAAAATATTGCGATCACAGCAAGAGAGCTTCCAAGAGCCCTGGATAACCAGTGCGTTGTATATGGCTCTCATATTGCGGGCATTGTGGGGGAAAAGGAGCCGGATCTGATCCTGTATCCGGATTACGATACTTTTTCAATTCTTCCATGGCGTCCTCAGCAGGGAAAGGTTGCAAGACTGATCTGCGATATGCGCCGTGCAGACGGATCAGAGCATGAGATGAGCTCCAGATACATTCTGAAAAAAACAGCGCAGGCAGCAGAAGAGGCAGGCTACACCTGCTATGTTGACCCGGAATGCGAGTTTTTCCTGTTTCATATCGATGATAACGGAATGCCTACAACGGTTTCTCACGAAAAGGCTGGATATCTGGATGTAAGTCCGGTGGACTTAGGCGAAAATGCAAGACGTGACATGGTACTGACTCTTGAGGATATGGGATTTGAGGTGGAATCCTCTCATCATGAGACAGCACCTGCACAGCATGAGATCGCCCTTCATTACGGGGAAGCACGTGAGATGGCAGACGAAGTTATGACCTTTAAGATGGCAGTAAGAACTGTAGCCAAACGTCATGGACTTCATGCGACATTTATGCCGAAGCCAAGACGGGAAGTAAATGGTTCAGCCATGCATATCCATTTTTCGCTGTTTAAAAATGGAAAAAATATTTTTGCGGATCCGGAGGATCCGTCCAGATTAAGTGAAGAGGCATACTATTTTATCGGAGGTCTTCTGGCTCACAGCCGTGAGATGACTCTGATCACCAATCCGCTTGTAAATTCCTATAAGCGTCTTGTGCCTGGATTTGATGCGCCTACAGAACTGACCTGGACGAGAAATAACCAGAATTCACTGGTAAGGATCCCGAGAGTCAATGGTGCTGATACCAGGATCGAGCTTCGAAGCCCGGATGCTGCATCCAACCCATACCTTGTTTTTGCGGTATGCCTGGCAGCGGGCCTGGATGGAATCCAGAAGAAGATCTATCCTACAAAAGCTTCTGACCGTTCTCTTTCCGAGTCGGATCAGAAGGAACAGGGTATCGAGAATTTACCGGAGAACCTGCGGGAAGCGATCACACTGTTTGAGGACAGCAGCTGGATGAAGGAAATCCTTGGGGAAACTTTCTGCGAACAGTATGCGCAGGCCAAGAGAAAAGAGTGGCTGCGTTATTCCCAGGAGATTTCCAACTGGGAGATCGAGGAGTATCTGTATCGGATCTGATGAACGAGGCATAATGGGACGAAAGGGAGTGGCGGCTTATGAACACGAGTATCGTGATTGCATTACCGAAAATAGAAGATGCAAAAAAGATCCGCACAGTCCTTAACCGATATGGATTCACGGTGGCGGCGGTGTGCAATTCGGGTGCAAACGCCCTTGCCAGTATCTCGGAGCTTGATGGCGGCGTTCTGCTTTGCGGCTATCATCTTCAGGATATGTACTATCGTGATCTTCTGGACTATATGCCGGATTATTTTGAAATGCTGCTTATGGCCTCCCAGGGAGTGATCAGTGAGGCACCAACCTCCATTTTATGCGTGGGAATGCCTCTGAAGGCCGGAGATCTGGTAAATACGGTGAGCATGATGCTTTCCCAGATCGAAAGGCGCTGGAAAAAAGATAAGAAAAAGCCGAAGCAGCGTTCATGGAAAGAACAGAATTATATTTCAAATGCAAAGATGCTTTTAATGGAAAGAAATCACCTGAGCGAGGATGACGCATACCGCTATATCCAGAAATGCAGTATGGATTCCGGGACTAATATGGTGGAGACAGCCCAGATGGTTCTGATGCTTTTATATGATTCTGTGTAAAAAAAACAACAGAGCGGACAGAAATGATCTGCGCTGAATGCCTGATATCACACCGGATCGGGGAAAATTCTTCAGGGAATTTCCTGATTCGGTGAAACTACTTTGAATTGGAGGATGAGGGAATGGAATTTATGGATGGAATCTGTAAGACTAGAGAATGTGCCTGGGATGTGCTTCTTTCCGAGAGCATGAAAGACCAGGAAGCGACAGTGGAAGGTGCAATACACAGCATCCGTAATATGGGGGACGTGGCATTTGTGATACTCCGAAAAAAAGAAGGGCTTTTTCAGACCGTATATGAAAACGACAAGACAAATGTTTCCATTCATGATCTGAAGGAGGCAATGTGTGTGCGCCTTACAGGAACTCTTCATGAGGAAGAAAGAGCGCCTCACGGAAGAGAACTCCGCATCAGTCATGTGGAGATCCTTTCCTCACCTGCAGAGCCTCTTCCGCTGGCCATCGACAAATGGAAGCTGAATACTTCCCTGGAGGCAAAGCTGAATTATCGTCCTATTGCTCTGCGTAATGTGCAGGAGCGTGCAAAATTCAAGATCCAGGAGGCTCTGGTGCGGGCATTTCGTGATTACCTCTATGAGAAGGGGTTCACCGAGATCCACACACCGAAGATCGGAGCCAGAGGTGCAGAGGGTGGTGCAAACCTGTTCAAGCTGAGCTATTTCCATAAACCGGCTGTTCTGGCACAGAGCCCACAGTTTTATAAACAGATGATGGTAGGTGTTTTTGACCGTGTATTTGAGACCGGTCCTGTATTCCGTGCAGAGAAGCATAACACAAAACGTCATCTGAATGAATATACAAGCCTTGATTTTGAGATGGGCTATATCAACGGATTTGAGGATATCATGGAGATGGAAACCGGATTTCTCCAGTACGCAGTAGAGCTTCTTAAGAAAGACTACGCCCATGAGCTTTCCATTCTGAAGGTGGAACTTCCGAAGGTGGACAAGATCCCAGCAGTACGTTTTGACAAGGCCAAAGAGCTGGTAGCTGAAAAATATAAACGTAAGATCCGCAACCCATATGATCTGGAGCCGGAGGAAGAAGCGCTGATCGGAAGATATTTTAAAGAAGAATATGATGCTGATTTTGTTTTTGTCACACATTATCCGTCTAAAAAGCGTCCGTTCTACGCAATGGATGATCCGTCAGATGAGAAATTTACATTAAGCTTTGACCTTCTGTTCAAGGGACTTGAGGTAACTACAGGCGGACAGCGTATCCATGATTATCAGATGCTGAAGGATAAGATCGCAGCCCGTGGTATGGATGAAGAGGGTATGGAGCAGTATCTGGATACCTTCAAGCATGGAATGCCGCCTCATGGAGGTCTTGGAATCGGACTGGAACGTCTTACCATGCAGATCCTCGGAGAAGAAAATGTTCGTGAGACTTGTCTGTTCCCGCGTGATATGAACAGACTTGAGCCGTAATAAGGAGAAAAAAGATGGCAAAGATAATCGATGATGAAACAATGGAAAATGTCTGCATCCTTGCGAAGCTTTCTCTGACAGAGGATGAAAAGGAAAAAGCAAAAGAGGATATGCAGAAGATGCTGGACTATGTAGACAAGCTGGACGAGCTTGACACCTCTTCCGTAGAGCCCATGTCACATATTTTTGAGGACGAAAATGTATTCCGTGAAGATATTGTGACAAACGGAGACAATCATGAGGCAATGCTTGCCAATGCACCGAAGCAGAAAGAAAACCAGTATCAGGTTCCGAAAACAATTGGATAAGACAGGAGACAGGACATGGATTTGGGAAAATTAACCGCATTACAGCTTGCGGAAAAGATCAAACAGCATCAGATAAGCGTCCTGGACGGTGTGAAATACGTTTTTGATCAGATCGAGGCAAAAGAGGACAAGGTCCACGCTTATCTTGATACTTACAAAAAAGAAGCCTATGCAAGCGCAAAAAAGGTACAGAAGGGCATTGAGGACGGAACCTATACCGGACCTCTTGCCGGTGTGCCTGTTGCAATTAAGGACAATATCTGCATTAAGGGAAAAACAACTACCTGTGCATCAAAGATCCTTGAGAATTTTGTGCCGCAGTACAATGCCGAGGTTATTGACCGTCTGGAACAGGCAGGTCTTGTGATCATCGGAAAGACAAACATGGATGAGTTCGCCATGGGAAGTACCACAGAGACATCCGCTTACGGCGTCACCAGAAACCCGTGGGATCTGGAGCATGTTCCGGGCGGATCTTCCGGCGGTTCCTGTGCGGCAGTGGCAGCAGGGGAAACTTACCTGGCACTTGGCTCCGATACCGGCGGTTCCATCCGTCAGCCAAGCTCCTACTGCGGTGTTACCGGAATCAAACCGACCTATGGTACAGTATCCCGTTACGGACTGGTTGCCTACGCATCCTCTCTGGACCAGATCGGACCGGTTGGAAAAGATGTTGCGGACTGTGCGGCACTCCTTGAGATCATCGCCGGACACGATGCCAAGGACAGCACCTCCATGAAGAGAGAGGATCTTGACTTCTCCGCTTCTATGACAGATAAGATCGTGGGAATGAAATTCGGTGTGCCGAAGGAATATCTCTCAGAGGGACTGAACCCGGAGGTAAAAGAGGCCTTTATGAATACGCTGAAGGACCTTACCGAGATGGGCGCTGTGGTGGAATTTTTCTCCATGAAGACAACAGAATATATGATCCCTGCCTACTACATCATTGCCAGTGCAGAGGCCAGCTCCAACCTGGAGCGCTTTGACGGTGTGAAGTACGGCTTCCGTGCAAAAGAGTACGAGGGACTTCATGATATGTACAAGAAGACAAGAACCGAAGGCTTCGGCGAGGAAGTAAAGCGCCGTATCATGCTTGGCTCCTTTGTGTTAAGCTCCGGTTACTATGATGCTTACTATCTGAAAGCACTTCGTACAAAAGCCCTTATCAAAAAGGAATTTGATCAGGCCTTTTCAAAATATGACGTTCTTCTTGCTCCGGCATCACCCTTTACGGCGCCGAAGCTGGGAGAGAGCCTGAAAGATCCTCTTGCCATGTATCTTGGCGATATTTATACGGTAGCAGTAAACCTGTGCGGACTTCCCGGAATCACAGTTCCATGCGGAAAGGACGCAGCAGGACTTCCGATCGGAATCCAGATGATCGGTGACTGCTTCAAAGAAAACAACCTGTTCCGCGCAGCACACGCCTATGAGAAAAAACGCGGTGATTTCGGAACGGCAATGGAAGGGGGAAAAAAGGCATGAAACAGTATGAGACAGTCATAGGACTTGAGGTGCATGTGGAGCTTGCCACAAAAACAAAGATATTCTGCGGATGCTCCACAGAATTCGGAGGCGCACCAAATACACATACCTGCCCGGTCTGCACCGGTATGCCGGGCTCTCTTCCGGTCCTCAACAAAAAAGTGGTAGAGTTTGCCATCAAGGCAGGTCTTGCGGCAAACTGTCATATCCATCAGTACTGTAAGTTTGACCGTAAGAACTATTTTTACCCGGATAACCCCCAGAACTATCAGATATCTCAGCTGTATCTGCCGATCTGCTATGACGGAGCTGTTGAGATCGAGACTTCCGCAGGAAAAAAGACCGTACGCATCCATGAGATGCATATGGAGGAGGATGCCGGTAAGCTGATCCATGATGAGTGGGAAGACTGCTCACTGGTGGATTACAATCGAAGCGGGGTACCGCTGATCGAGATCGTATCTGAGCCGGATATGAGAAGCTCCGAGGAGGTCATCGCATATCTGGAAAAGCTCCGCTGCACCATGCAGTATCTTGGAGTTTCTGACTGCAAGCTCCAGGAGGGCTCCATGCGTGCCGATGTCAATCTTTCCGTCCGTGAGGTGGGAAGTGAGACCTTCGGAACAAGAACGGAGATGAAGAACCTGAACTCCTTCAAGGCTATTGCGAGAGCAATCGAGGGAGAGAGAGAACGTCAGATCGAGCTTCTGGAAGAAGGCAGAGCCGTTGTTCAGGAGACAAGAAGATGGGACGATAACAAAGAATCTTCCCATGCTATGCGTTCCAAGGAGGATGCCAAGGATTACCGTTACTTCCCGGATCCGGATCTTCCGCCGATCCACATTTCCGATGCATGGATCGAAGAGCTGCGTACTTCCATTCCGGAGCTTCGTGAAGCCAAGATGGAGCGTTATCAGAAGGAGTATGAGCTTCCGGCTTATGATGCAGGGATCCTGACCGAATCCAGACATCTGGCAGGACTTTTTGAGGAGACAGCGGTTCTTCTTGGAAATCCCAAAAAGGTGGCAAACTGGTTTATGGTGGAGGTTCTCCGCCTGACAAAGGACAAGGGTCTTGATCCTGAGAAAGTAAACTTTACACCGAAGTATCTGGCAGATCTTCTTTCCATGGTGGAGAAAAAAGAGGTCAGCGCACAGAATGCCAAGAAAGTATTTGAAAAAGTGTTTGACGAGGATATTGATCCGGTTGTATATATAGAAGAGAATGGTCTTAAGATCGTAGAAGATACAGGACTTCTCACCGAAACTGTGAAAAAGATCGTAGATGCAAACCCCGGACCGCTGGCAGAGCTTCTGGGCGGCAAGGATAAGGTTATGGGATTTTTCGTAGGACAGCTGATGAGAGAGCTGAAAGGCAAGGCAAATCCTGACAGCGTCAGAAAAGCACTGGCAGAGGAAATTGAGAGAAGGAGATAAAATACTATGGTTACAGTAAATCAGAATTATTTAAAACTTCCGGGAAGCTATCTGTTTTCCAATATTGCAAAGAAGGTAAGCGCATATAAGGAGGCCAATCCGGAATTTAAGGATTCTGTGATCAGTCTTGGAATCGGTGATGTGACACAGCCGCTTGCACCGGCGATCATCGATGCCCTTCATAAATCCGTAGACGAGATGGCACACGCAGAAACCTTCCACGGATATGCTCCGGATCTCGGGTATGAATTCTTAAGAAGTGCCATTGCAAAAAATGATTATCAGTCCAGAGGCTGCAACATCAGCGCAGACGAGATCTTTGTTTCCGATGGAGCAAAAAGTGATTCCGGAAACATCCAGGAGATCTTCGGACTGGATAACAAGGTTGCAGTCTGCGACCCGGTTTATCCTGTATATGTAGATACCAACGTTATGGCCGGACGTACTGGTCTTTATAACAAAGAGCGTGAGAATTTTGATGGTGTGATCTACATGCCCTGCAAGGAGGAGAATGGTTTCCTTCCGGAAATTCCGGCAGATGAGGTACCGGATCTGATCTATCTCTGCTTCCCTAACAATCCTACCGGCGGTGCGATCACAAAGGCTGCTCTTCAGGAGTGGGTCGACTACGCCAACAAAAACGGCTGCGTGATCATCTATGATGCAGCATATGAGGCATATATTTCTGAGGAGGATGTTCCACACAGCATTTATGAGTGCGAGGGTGCAAGAACCTGTGCCATCGAGCTTCGAAGCTTTTCCAAAAATGCAGGCTTTACAGGCGTTCGTCTTGGCTTTACCGTTGTTCCGAAGGAACTGGTGCGTGATGGCGTAGAGCTTCACAGTCTCTGGGCAAGACGCCATGGAACCAAGTTTAACGGTGCTCCGTACATTGTACAGAGAGCGGGCGAGGCTGTTTACTCTCCGGAGGGAAAAGCACAGCTGAAGGAGCAGATCGCTTATTACATGCGTAATGCAAAGACGATCCTGGAGGGACTTTCTGCAGCAGGATTTTCTGTGTCCGGTGGAAAAAATGCTCCATACATCTGGCTGAAAACACCGGATCAGATGACATCCTGGGGGTTCTTTGATTATCTTCTTGAGAAAGCACACATCGTAGGAACACCAGGTTCAGGCTTTGGTGCACATGGCGAGGGATATTTCCGTCTGACTGCATTCGGAAGCTATGAGAATACACTTGAGGCAATTGAGAGAATTAAAAATCTGTAATATAGGTGCAAATTGCGGAGCAGGTCTTTGGAAAAGAGCTGCTTCGTTTTTTAACCGAATCAAAGAAGTATCCTGCTTCAATTTCGAATAGAAGCTCCCGGCAGGGTTGCGAAAATAACAATAAGGATTGCGAAAATTTATCATATCATTTATAATTGTACAGGAAGTAGGGCGCAGGCCGCAGAAAGCCTGTGTCCATAAAATTTCACAAATTTACGCAATCACGAAAGGGGATTTTATCATGGGTATCAGAAGAGTAGAAAATATGTGCGGCGGTAAAGGCCATGTGATCATCAAAGACATTCTTGAGGGAGACGAGCTGAAGGGAAAATGCGGACTTTACGCACAGGTTACCATCGAAAAAGGATGTTCTCTGGGATACCATGAGCATCATGGCGAGACAGAAACCTACTATATCTTAAGTGGTGAAGGCGAGTACGACGATAACGGTGTGAAACGCCCGGTAAAGGCCGGCGACATCACCATCACACCGGATGGAAAAGGACATGGTCTTACAAATACAGGCGACACAGATCTTGTGTTCATGGCACTGATCATTTTTGACTGATCCATATAGAAAAAAACAGAAGTGAGACAGAAGGGCGGCCTTTTTGAAGAGGCTGCTCTTTTTACGACTGAGGCGTAACCGGTGTCGTAGTATAAATTCTGGGATGAAAAATTAGCTGTCTCAGATTGTTATTGAACGAAATGTATTAATTGTATAAACAAAAAATATTTTTGGATTTTTTTAGAAAAAACTGTTGACATACAAAAAGCACTTTGCTATACTATCACTTGTCGCGAGGGAGAGAATAAAAAATCCCAAAGAAATGCGATATGCGGAAGTGTCGGAACTGGCAGACGAGCAAGACTAAGGATCTTGTGAGCATTGCGCTCGTGTGGGTTCAAGTCCCATCTTCCGCATTATTATTTTGAGAGCCTTGTAAATCTGATGGTTTATGGGGCTTTTTGTTTTGCTTATCTCTACTCCCGTTATCAAAGAATTGCCGCGTGCAGAGGCGGGAAAAAGGCTTTAACTGTATAATTAAGAGAAGAAAATAAGCCCGCCAAAAGGCGAGCTTATTTAGAATACTTGTTTATAGGTTATCGCTGAACTACATTTTCAGGACAGCCCCTTCTTAAAAATTTCTTTTTTATTCTGAAATCAACCAATCAATCAAGTTGATGGATTTAATACCATCGTAGGAAGAATCCATTCCGGTATTTAAGGATAGAACTATTTTTTCGTAGTTATCGCTGATTTTCTGGAGTGGTGCTAATTCGCGTTTGCGAACCTCTTCGCTGGTCATGGATTCCGTGACCTGAACATAAAGTTTGTCATCTACTTTTGTTGCGATAAAATCCACTTCGGAATTATCCACTTTGCCGATAGAGACATCATAGCCTCTACGTAGCAGTTCAAAGTAAACAACATTTTCTATTGCATGTCCGCTATCACGGTCTCTGAATCCAAGCAGATAGTTTCTAAGTCCGATATCAACGATGTAATACTTTCCAAGAGTACGTAAGAATTCCTTTCCTTTAATATCAAATCTCTTGATATCATAGAAGAAGTATGCTTCCAGTAGTGCATTCACATAGGCCTGAACGGTGTGAGCGCTTGGAGTTCCTTTTCGCTTTCCATCTTCTAGAAGACCTTCATTAACTAAGGTGTTGCCAATGGAAGAAACAGAAATACTGCTTCCGATGTTATCTGCAAGAAACATGACAATCTTTTTCAAAAGCACAGGGTCGGTGATTCTCTTTTGACCTCTGCGATTTTCACGTTCGAGAATATCTCTCATAATAACAGTTGAGTAGATACCCTCAAGTAGCACCAGAGCCTTTTCTTGGTCCAGTCCAACATCAGCAATTCCCGGCATTCCGCCAAAACGCATGTAAGCATCGAAAACCTCTCGGAGTTCATAGTGTTCGCCGGTTTTATCAAATGCTTGCTTGCGTGTGCCACCTAACGCGCTTTTGGTTTCTCTTATTTCAAAATCATGGAATGTTAAAAATTCAGAGAAAGACAATGGGAGCATCTTTATCTCTACGCATCTGCCTGATAAATAGGTAGCATATTCAGAGGAGAGCATATAAGCATTCGAACCAGTGACATAGATATCGCAATTGAAGTCAATACGGAAAGAGTTGATTGCATCCTCCCAGTTAGGAACCCGTTGAACCTCATCAAAGAAAAGGTACATTCTTTTATCTGGCTGGATGTGCTGCTTGACGTATTCGTAGAGAGAATCGCTAGTCATGTTCTTAAATTTATGTGACTCAAAATTCATTTCAAGGATCTGGTTGTCTGTGATTCCGGTTTCTTTCAAATGAAGAGTCATTAGTTTGAGTAGGCTGGACTTGCCACATCTACGAATTCCAGTTACAACCTTAACTGGCTCGGTATCTTGAAATGCTATAATCTTATTTAAGTATAAATCTCTTTTTTTGAGTTCGTGAGTATCTATCATTTGGTATTCCTCCTTGTGAAAAGAGTATAGCATAAACTTACAGAAAAAACAAGTTTGTGCACTGAAATGCAGAAACTATTAAAATTCGACAATTTTTGCATTTTACAAGAAGAGAATGCCTCTATCATTGTAGACAGAAGCACCGGATGACCACCGTGAGCCAGCTTTTGCTCCAGCGTTAGCTTCATGAGTTCTTTTGTCGGTGGAGATATATCCTTAAATCCCTGACCAAATGGAACAACAGTAAAGCACATCGAGACAATGCAATAAAAAATGAGTATAATCTCTCTTTGTCCGGAATCACAGCAGGATTCCTTCTTTTGCATAGGATAGTATGCCAGAGATACCTTTTTTCGGTCGATAATAGAAAGAAGAATGCTGTTTTTTTGAATCGGATCTGCCGTTTGGATGATTGCTGTTTGTAAGCACGGTTGATTCTGTTACAGGATATCCTTTGCAGGCGGGATTCTTTTTTGTATGTGGTGTGTGGGAATCTGTGACAGAAGTGGGCGCTTTTTCTTTCAAAAGGAAATACAGGATAGAAAACATTCCAACTGTACGTTCAAAGTGCCGACATCCAAAGTAACTGCATACAAAAAACTCCTGAAAGCAAAAGGAGCAGGGCCAAAGATAAAAGTGACAAAATAACAGAAAAAACAAGAAAATACAAAACTTTTGAAAAAAGGTGTTGACATACAAGATCCACTTTGCTATACTATCACTTGTCGCGAGGGAGAAAATAAAAAATCCCAAGGAAATGCGGTCATGCGGAAGTGTCGGAACTGGCAGACGAGCAAGACTAAGGATCTTGTGAGCATTGCGCTCGTGTGGGTTCAAGTCCCATCTTCCGCATTGGAAATTTCCAATGAAATGCGATATGCGGAAGTGTCGGAACTGGCAGACGAGCAAGACTAAGGATCTTGTAAGCATTGCGCTTGTGTGGGTTCAAGTCCCATCTTCCGCATGACTTTAAAACAGAGCTGTGAATCGCAGCTCTGTTTTTGGCTATATGAAAGTAAATTATTGCCTGCCTGTACTGACGGAGAAGCTGAAATGGAAGATTTCCGTGATATATTTGTATTCATTTCATATACAATAGGATAATTTTGGACATCTTAAGGGCTGATCAGACCGTAACTCCAATATTTTTTGAATTATTTTTTCAGAAAAGAGGAATTTGTGGTTTTGTGTAGAATATAATTAACAGAGGGTATTTTGTCGCCGCTGTTTGTCAGACTGTGGAGGAAATGCTTATGAACATCAGAGAGAGCATGGAACAGAGAGAACGGGAGCTTTTGAGTCCTTATGCTTCTCACAGCGCAGATACCAGAGGCCGGGAGCACCCGGAAGAGGAATGCGATGTGCGGACAACGTATCAGAGAGACAGAGACAGGATCCTTCACTGTAAGGCTTTTCGCCGTATGAAGGATAAGACACAGGTGTTTCTGGCACCACAGGGAGATCATTACCGGACCAGACTGACACATACACTTGAGGTATCGCAGATCGCCCGGACTATTGCCAAGGCACTTCGCTTAAATGAAGATCTGGTGGAAGCGATCGCTCTGGGACATGATCTGGGGCATACGCCTTTTGGACATGCAGGAGAGAGAGCGCTGGATCAGGTACATCCGGGTGGCTTTGCCCACTATAAGCAGAGCGTCCGGGTTGTGGAAGTACTGGAGAAAAACGGAAACGGGCTGAACCTTACCTGGGAAGTCCGCAATGGGATCATGAATCACCGCACCAGCGGAAATCCTTTCACACTGGAAGGACAGGTGGTACGTTTTTCTGACAAGATCGCCTATATCCACCATGATATGGACGATGCCCAGCGGGCAGGGATCATCACAGAAGATGATATTCCGGTCACAATGAGAACTTTTCTGGGCTATACCACGAGAGAACGGCTGAATACTTTCGTACATAATATTATAGAGAACAGTATGGGGAAAGACAGCATCTCCATGTCGCCGGATGTTTTTGAGGCGATGATGGAGCTTCGGGCGCTGATGTTCCGGAATGTCTATGAGAATCCGGTTGCCAGGAAGGAAGAGGATAAAGTAATCCAGATGCTGAGTGAACTGTACGGATATTATACCGACCATCCGGAGGCAATGTCCCGGGAATACAGGGAACTGGTGGAATACCGGGGAGTACCTAAGGAACAGGCAGTATGTGATTATATTTCGGGAATGACGGATCAGTATTCCATGGAGAAATTCAGGGAGATCTATATACCGAGAGCCTGGGAGGTCTATTAAATGGAAAAGAGGGATAAGCATGCGATATTCAGATGACATCATAGAAGAAGTCCGAATGAAAAATGACATTGTAGACGTGATATCCCAGTATGTGAAACTGACACGGAGGGGGAGCTCCTATTTTGGGCTGTGTCCCTTCCATAATGAAAAAACCCCTTCCTTTTCCGTAACACCATCCAAGCAGATGTATTACTGCTTTGGCTGTGGGGCAGGAGGAAACGTATACAATTTTATCATGGAATATGAGAATTACTCGTTTGGTGAGGCTTTGTCACATCTGGCTGACCGGGCAGGGGTAGAGCTTCCGAAGATCGAGTATTCCAGAGAAGCCAGAGAAAAAGCAGAACAGAGAGCAAATCTTCTGGAGATCAACAAGCTGGCAGCACAGTATTTTTATTATCAGCTCCGGAGAGAAGGCGGAAAGACGGCTTACGGATATCTCACAGGAAGAGGTCTCTCCGAGGAAACCATCCGTAAATTTGGTCTTGGATATTCAGACAAGTATAGTGATGATCTGTACAAATATCTTAAGGGTAAGGGCTACAGTGATGAACTTCTCAGGGAATCCGGCCTGTTCAATGTAGATGAGCGGCGAGGCATGTATGATAAGTTCTGGAACCGTGTGATCTTCCCAATCATGGATGTAAACAACCGGGTCATTGGATTCGGAGGCCGTGTCATGGGAGATGGCAAGCCCAAGTACCTGAATTCACCGGAGACGAAGATCTTTGATAAGAGCCGGAATCTTTACGGGCTGAATGTGGCCAGGACCACCAGGAAGAATTATCTGATCCTCTGTGAGGGATATATGGATGTGATCGCCATGCATCAGGCAGGCTTTACCAATGCAGTGGCGTCGCTTGGAACTGCACTGACCTCCGGACATGCAAGTCTTGTGAAACGTTACACCAAGGAAGTTCTGCTTCTTTATGACAGTGACGGTGCAGGAATCCGGGCAGCACTTCGTGCGATCCCGATCCTGCGGGAGGCGGGAGTCACGTCCAGGGTAGTAAGCCTGAAGCCCTGGAAGGATCCGGACGAGTTCATCAAGAATGAAGGAGCGGAGGCCTTTGAGGAACGTCTGAACCGGGCCATGGACAGCTTTATGTTCCGTGTGCACATTGCGGAACAGGAATTTGCCATGGATGCACCCCAGGGACAGAATCAGTTTTTTGAGCGGTGTGCCGGGATGCTCCTGGAGCTTTCCGATGAACTGGAGAGGAATCTTTATATAGAAGCCATCGTAAAGGAATATGGCCGCTATGGAGTGGGCACGGAGGATATCCGGAAAAGGGTCAACACACTGGCTCTGAAGGGGACGCCTGCAGAGAAACGGATCCAGCCAAAGTCCGGGACTCCGGAAACAAAGAAAAAGGAATCCGCCGCAGACAAAGCACAGAAGCTGATGCTGACCTGGCTTGTAAATTATCCGGGTATTTTTGAACAGGTGGAAAAATACATTTCCCCTTCCGATTTTGTGGTACCGCTGTATAAAGAGGTAGCCCAGATGCTGTTTGACCAGCATAAGGAGGGAGAGACCAATCCGGGAAAGCTTCTCAACGCCTTTACAGACAGTGAGGAGCAGCGGGAGGTGGCATCTCTTTTTAACGCCACCATTCATCTGGAAAACGAAGGAGAACAGCAGAGGGCTTTTTCCGATGCGCTGCTTCGGATCAAGGAAGAAAGCCTCAAAGAAAAAAACCGTACCTGGGACCCGTCAGACATGGCCGGGCTTCAGGAACTGATAAAGGCAAAAAAAGAACTGGAAGACCTTGGAAGAAAGAGGCAGCAGCTGCATATTTCTTTCAATTAAGGATAAAATATAAACACTATATGGAGGTATAGAGCACCTATGGAAATGAATATGGCAAAATTCAGCGAGAAACTTGTAGAGCTTCTTGAACTTGCGAAAAAGAAAAAGAATGTGCTGGAATATCAGGAGATCAGCGACTTTTTCAAGGACTCTCCACTGGAAGTGGATCAGATGGAGAAGGTTTTTGACTTCCTGGAGGCCAGCGGTGTGGACGTTCTCCGTATCACAGAAAACAGCGGTGACGAACTCCTCCTTGATAACGATATGGATATGGATGGGATGGAAGATGAAGAGGAGGTAGAGCTTGATAAGATCGACCTCTCTGTACCGGAAGGTGTCAGCATTGAAGATCCGGTCCGTATGTACCTGAAAGAGATCGGTAAAGTCAGTCTGTTAAGTGCAGATGAGGAGATCGAGCTTGCCAAGAGAATGGAAAAGGGTGATGAAGCTGCCAAGAAACGTCTGGCAGAAGCCAATCTCCGTCTTGTTGTCAGCATTGCAAAGCGTTATGTTGGACGTGGAATGCTGTTCCTTGATCTGATCCAGGAGGGAAATCTTGGGCTTATCAAAGCCGTTGAAAAATTTGATTACAGAAAAGGCTACAAGTTCAGTACCTATGCAACCTGGTGGATCCGTCAGGCTATCACAAGAGCCATTGCAGATCAGGCACGTACCATCCGTATCCCTGTGCATATGGTTGAGACCATTAACAAGCTGATCCGTGTTTCCCGTCAGCTGCTCCAGGAGCTTGGACGTGAACCTACGCCGGAGGAGATCGCTGAGGAGATGGACATGCCGGTGGACCGTGTACGTGAGATCCTTAAGATCTCCCAGGAGCCGGTATCTCTGGAAACTCCTATCGGTGAGGAGGAAGACAGTCATCTTGGCGATTTCATCCAGGATGATAATGTTCCGGTACCAGCAGATGCAGCTGCATTTACACTTCTGAAGGAGCAGCTGGTAGAAGTCTTAAGTACGCTTACTGACCGTGAGCAGAAGGTCCTTCGCCTCCGTTTCGGACTGGACGACGGACGTGCCAGAACTCTGGAGGAAGTTGGTAAAGAGTTCAATGTCACAAGAGAGCGTATCCGTCAGATCGAGGCAAAAGCTCTGCGCAAGCTGCGTCATCCCAGCCGCAGCCGCAAGCTGAAGGATTATCTTGACTGATAAAAATATATCTGTACAGCTTTCCATGCGTCTTCGTGCTATTGCCGGTATGGTAACAAAAGGAAACCGGCTGGCAGACGTAGGATGTGACCATGGCTATCTGTCGATCTGGCTTGTCAGTGAAAAAACAGTTCCGTCAGCCATTGCCATGGATGTACGTCCGGGACCGCTTTCAAGAGCCAGGGAGAATATTACCCGTTATGGCCTTGAAGATTACATAGAGACCCGTTTGAGCGACGGGCTTGCGAAGCTTGAGCCGGGAGAAGGTGATACCCTGGTGATCGCGGGAATGGGTGGTCCTCTGATGGAAAGGATATTGAAGGATGGAGCGAAGGTCCGGGAGGGGTTTCAGGAACTGATCCTGCAGCCTCAGTCGGACCTTCCTCATTTCCGGCATTTTCTTTCTGAGATCGGCTGGGAGATCGTAAGGGAAGAAATGATAAAAGAAGATGGAAAATTTTATCCTATGATGAAAGCGGTACGCAACAATTCGGGAAAAAAGACTGTTTACACAGAGGAAGAGGCCTGGTTTGGACCGCTCCTTCTGGAAAAACGTCACCCGGTCCTTAAAGAGTATCTTCTCCGAGAGGAAATGATCCGTAAGAAAATACTTGCCGGTCTTTCCGGGGCAGAATCTGTTTCCGCAAAAACTCGTCTGGCAGAAGTAAAGGAGGAAATGGAGCTGATCCATACAGCTCTGAAACGATATGAAAGCATATGAACTGATCGAATGGCTGAATGAGCACCATCCGCAGAAATTTGCGGAGGACTGGGATAATGTGGGACTGCTGGTGGGAGATGACCAGAAAGAGATTTCCCATGTATTTCTTGCACTGGATCTTACAGAACCGGTGCTGGATGAGGCGGTTGCGTCCGGTGCGGACATGATCCTTACCCATCACCCAATGATCTTTTCCGGGATCAAAAAGATCAACAATCATACCTTTACCGGAAGAAAGATCCTCCGTCTGATAAAGGAGGATATCCCGTATTTTGCCATGCATACCAATTATGATGTGATCGGAATGGCAGATCTAAGCGCAGATCATCTGAAGCTTCAGGATACAAGGGTGCTTACAGTTACCGATGGATCCGGTGAGCAGCCGGAGGGGTTCGGAAGAGTGGGAAAGCTTTCCCATGTTATGACTCTTGGTGAGTTTGGAAAATATGTAAAAGAATGCAATCATATTCCGGATGTGCGGGTTTACGGTGATCTGGACCGGAAGATCGAGACTGTGGCGATCTGTACAGGAAGCGGAAAGAGTATGATCGGTGATGTAATGGCCGCCGGTGCGGATGTATATGTGACAGGAGATATTGATTATCATACTGCCATCGATACTATGGCAGATGGTCTGGCGATCGTAGATGCCGGACATTACGGTACGGAGTATATTTTTGCGGAAGCTATGGAGAAGGAGCTGAATGAGGCATTCCCTGCGCTTAAGACAACCTGCGCCAGTGTGAAAAATCCATATACTGTTTTATGAACACAGATCGTAAAAGGATCGCGTTCATGATATGTGACAGCAGTACAAATATAAGCCTGTGGAGGTGATCGTTATGGAACAGACAATGATTAAAGTGACCATAAACGGAGAAACAAGGGAATATCCCAAAATGACACCGTATTCTGAGATCATAAGGGATTATGAGGGCAAAACAGAGTATCCGGTGATCCTTGTGACTGAGAACGGAAAGCTCCGTGAGCTTCACAAGAAGCTGAGGCATGACTGTACACTGGGATTTATAACCGCAAAGGACAGTGCCGGTCGAAAAACCTATCGGAGAAGTGCGATCTTTATTCTTTTGAAGGCAATTTTTGATGTAGCCGGAAAAGAGAATGTGGATCATGTTGTGATCCATTATTCTATTGGAAATGCTCTTTATTTTACCATGAAAGGCAGTGCTACCCTGGATCAGGAGCTTCTTGACAGGGTGAAGGTGCGGATGCGGGAACTGGTAGACCGGAAGCTTCCAATCTGCAAACGCAGTGTCAGCACGGATGATGCCGTTTCCATGTTCCACAGGCATCATATGTATGATAAAGAAAAGCTGTTCCGTTATCGGCGGGTTTCCAGAGTGAATATTTACAGCCTGGAAAATTTCGAGGATTATTTTTACGGATTTATGGCACCGGATACCGGCTATGTGAAGTATTTTGATCTGCAGCTTTATGATGAAGGCTTTGTGCTGATCCTTCCGAGGCAGAAGAACCCGGATGTGCTGGAGCCTTTTGAACCCCAGGATAAGATCTTTCGTGTGCAGAAGGAATCGGAAGAGTGGGGCGATAAGCTGGATGTTGCCACTGTGGGAGATCTCAATGACCGGATCACAAGAGAAGGTGTGCAGAGCCTGATGCTGATCCAAGAGGCACTTCATGAGGCCAAGATTTCTTCGATTGCCGAGGAGATCCGGAGAAGGGGCAATGTAAAGTTCGTAATGATCGCAGGCCCGTCTTCTTCCGGAAAGACCAGTTTTTCTCACAGATTATCGATTCAGCTTTCTGCTCATGGTCTGAAGCCGCATCCTATTGCTGTGGATAACTATTTTGTGGATCGTGAACATACGCCGTTGGATGAATTCGGAGAAAAGAATTATGAGTGTCTGGAAGCTATTGACACGAAGCAGTTTAATGAAGATATGCTGAATCTCCTTTCGGGAAAAACTGTGGATCTTCCTACATTTAATTTCAAGACCGGATGCAGGGAATACCGAGGAGACCAGCTTCAGCTTGGAAAAGATGATATCCTGGTCATCGAAGGCATTCACGGGCTTAATGACAAACTGAGTTATGCCCTTCCAAAAGAGAGTAAGTTTAAGATCTATATCAGTGCGCTAACACAGCTAAACATTGATGAGCATAACCGGATTCCCACAACGGATGGAAGGCTGATCCGCCGAATTGTCCGTGATGCACGTACACGTGGAACTTCCGCAAAGGATACTATTGCAAGGTGGCCTTCTGTACGGAGAGGCGAGGAGCAGAATATTTTTCCGTTCCAGGAGGAAGCAGATGTGATGTTTAATTCTGCTCTTGTGTATGAGCTTGCCTGCCTGAAGGTTTATGCGGAACCGCTGCTTTTTGGAATTGACAAGAGTGAACCTGAGTATCAGGAGGCGAAGCGGCTTTTGAAGTTCCTGGATTATTTTGTGCCGGTGCCCAGTGAAGGCGTTCCGTTTAATTCGCTTCTGAGGGAGTTTATTGGCGGTAGTTGTTTTAATGTATAAATTAATTGTATAAATAAAAAAAGCTATGTGTAGATATAAGGCTCTATGCAATGCAGATATCGGTTGGCACAAAGATGAGAAGATCAGGATTTCTCTGTGCATGGGATCTGTGGTGTGTGGAGCCTTTTGAGTGTGAATCGGAAAAGGTAAAGTCCTCTGTGGTACTGCGGATAGACGACGGGATTTACAGGGCTTAAAGGAAAGGGAAAGTGATCATGAAAGAAAAAGTACAACTGACAAAACTGGCTCCAAACTGTGGCTGTGCAGCTAAGGTAGGACCGGGGACTCTGGCAGGAGTTCTTGGCGGGCTGCCAAAGTTCTGTGATCCGGATCTTCTGGTTGGAACGGACACTTCGGACGATGCGGCCGTTTATAAGGTTTCCGAAGATCTGGCACTGATCCAAACACTGGATTTTTTTACTCCGGTGGCAGATGATCCTTATGATTTCGGGCAGATCGCGGCGGCCAATGCATTGAGTGATGTGTATGCTATGGGTGGAACTCCGAAGACCGCTTTGAATATTGTGGCGTTTCCGAAGGATATGGATGTGGAGATCCTTGGGGAGATCCTGCGTGGTGGTGCGGATAAGGTGATGGAGGCTGGTGCGGTTCTTGCCGGTGGCCATACGATCCAGGATGATACACCAAAGTATGGGCTCAGTGTGACGGGTTTTGTAGATCCGAGGAAGTTCTGGAAGAATTTTGGAGCGCAGACCGGGGATAAGCTGATCCTGACGAAGGCGCTGGGTGCGGGGATCGTGAATACGGCGATCAAGGCGGATCTTGTGACGGAAGGTGCACGTAAGGCGGTTTTGGATTCCATGAAGAAACTGAACCGAGATGCCTGTGAGGTTTTTAAAGAGTTTGAGATTCATGCCTGTACAGATGTGACAGGGTTTGGTCTTGGGGGACATGCTACGGAGATGGCTGTGGCCAGTGACCGGACGATTGTGATCGATACGGAGAAGCTGCCGGTGCTTCCGGATGTGGAGGAGTTTGCTTCTATGGGATTGATTCCGGGTGGGGCTTACAGGAACCGGGAGTTTGCTGAGAAAACCGGAGTGAAAAGTGTGGCAGAGCTCTGGAGGGAGGATCTGGTGTTTGATCCGCAGACTTCCGGGGGATTGCTGGCGGCGGTTCCGGAGAGGGATGTGCCGGAGATTATGAAGCGGTTGGATGAGGCTGGTTTGCAGGCTGGGGTGATCGGTGAGGTTGTGGATCGACAGGAGTGGACGTTGGTGCTCCGGTAGGGCTTGAATTGACGAGCGGATGCCTGGCAGGAAAATATAAGCTCTGTATTTTTTTATATATTGTTTGCCTGAGAGATAAAAGCGTGGTATCATCATATGGGCGGAAATTGAGAAGACATAAAGAAAGAATATGAAAAATGTGACGGGAAAGGAAGAATTATGGAGAAACACAAACATGAGAGAAGTACATTTTCCGGGAAGATCGGATTTGTGCTGTCTGCAGCCGGTGCTTCAGTAGGGCTTGGGAATATATGGAGATTCCCTTATCTGGCGGCAAAGTACGGCGGTGGAATTTTTTTACTGATCTATATCATTCTGGCATTGACCTTCGGATATTCTATGATCGTGGCAGAGACAGCTCTGGGACGCATGACAAAGAAAAGTCCGGTAGGTGCGTTTGGAGCTTTTGGTAAATCAAAGTGGCTGTCTTTGGGCGGTTGGATCAATGCGATCATACCGGTTCTGATCGTGCCGTATTATTCCGTGATCGGTGGCTGGGTAATTAAATACCTGGTGGAGTATGTAAAGGGAGGCAGTCAGACTCTTGCCGAAGACGGATATTTTTCTGCTTTTATAGCGGATGGATTTTCTACAGAAACCTGTTTCCTGTTCTTTGCACTGCTTACGCTGGTGATCATTTATGCAGGTGTGCAGAATGGCGTGGAACGAGTTTCCAAATTAATGATGCCGATACTGGTATTTTTGTCTATAGTCATTGTCGTTTATTCGGTAACAAGACCAGGAGCACTGGAAGGCGTGAAATATTTTCTGATACCAAATATCAAAAACTTCTCTTGGATGACAGTGGTTGCGGCAATGGGACAGATGTTTTATTCCCTGTCGATCGCAATGGGTATTCTGGTAACTTTTGGTTCTTATATGAAAAAGGATGTGTCTATTGAAGGTTCTACACAAAATGTAGAAATTTTTGACACAGCGATCGCGATGATGGCAGGTCTGATGATCATTCCGGCAGTGTTTGCATTCTCCGGTGGAGAACCGGATACGTTACAGGCAGGACCGGCACTGATGTTTATTACGATTCCGAAGGTATTCGCAAGCATGGGATTTGGAACTCTGGTTGGAATCCTGTTTTTTGTACTGGTTCTCTGTGCAGCCTTGACCAGTTCTATTGCACTGACTGAGAGTGCAGTATCTACTTTTCAGGATGAACTGAAATGGGGACGCAAGAAGGCAACAGTATTTATCGGAGTTATCATGGTTGTTCTCGGAAGTCTTTCTTCTCTTGGCTATGGTCCTCTGGCGTGTGTTAAGGTCATTGGAATGCAGTTCCTTGATTTCTTTGATTTCCTGACGAACTCTGTCATGATGCCGATTGCAGCGATTGCTACCTGTATTCTGATATCCAGAGTAGTCGGTATAAAGAAGATTGAAGATGAAGTACTGCAGGAAGGTGGCACTTTCCGCAGAAAACGAATCTTTAATTTTATGATCCGGTATCTTTGCCCAATCTTTGCGGCAATTATTCTTTTCAGCTCTGTGGCAAATGCATTTGGATGGATTTCCATGTAGCAGAAACAAATTCCAACTTTACAAGTCTATACACCTGTGTTAAAATAGCAGGTGCGCAGCCAGGCCAGGTGATCGCGGCTGGACAGACGAAAGGGTCCAGACGAGGAAAGTCCGGGCTTCACAGGGCAGGATGCCGGATAACGTCCGGTGGAGGTAACTCCCAGACCAGTGCAACAGAAATAAACCGCCCCGTTTTGCGGGGTAAGGGTGGAAAGGCAGTGTAAGAGACTACCGCCGCTGTGGTAACAGAGCGGGCACATGTAAACTCCATTCGAAGCAAGACCGAGAAGAAAGCCATACGGCGGCCCGTCGTGCTTTCAGGTAGGTCGCTGGAGCCTTCTGGCAACGGAAGGCCTAGATAGATGATCACCCAACGACATAACCCGGCTTATCGGTCTGACTGTGTATGATAATAAGCACATAATAAAAGCAACTGTATTTTGCAGATATGTTCTGTAAAATGTCAGTTGCTTTTTTGTAAAAAACTTTTCTATGAAAACACAGCGCCCGGTCCCCGCTTCGATATTCAGGCCTTCGCAGGAGCCGTACGCGTCCGTTTGTCAATAATTCCCGCAGGAATCCCTGAATCCCTATTTATTCCGTTTACCTCGATATTTCTCCTCACAATACTTACACCGGTAAACCTCATTCTCTTCATCTGCAAGAACAAAAATCTGATCCAGTCCCTGCTCGATGGAAGTAATGCAGCGAGGATTCTTGCATTTGATCACGTTCACAACCTGCTTCGGAAGCTTCAGCTCTTTCTTGGCAACGATCTTCTCGTCTTTGATAATATTTACCGTAATATTATGATCGATAAAACCAAGGATATCCAGATCCAGATCCTCGATGGGGCATTCAACCTTGATGATATCCTTTTTTCCCATTTTCTTGCTGCGGGCATTTTTGATAATAGCAACCGTACAATCCAGCTTATCCAGCTTCAGGTCGTGATAGATCGTCATTGCTTTGCCGGCTTTGATATGATCCAGAACATAACCCTCACGAAGAGCACCTACGTTTAACATGGCAGTTCCACCTCCAGTAATGTAAGAATCAGGGCCATACGGACATACACACCATACTGGGCCTGTTTGAAATAAGCGGCACGCGGATCAGAGTCCACTTCAACAGAAATCTCGTTAACACGTGGGAGTGGGTGGAGGATATACATATCCTTCGGTGCAAGCTCCATTTTCTGTTTGTCCAGAACATAGAAATCCTTCATGCGGACATAATCCTCTTCGTTGAAGAAACGTTCCTTCTGAACACGGGTCATGTACAGGATATCCAGATCCGGAAGAGCATCCTCCAGACGTTCCTCTTCGACAAACTCGACATTGTTGCGTTTCAGAACATCCTCACGGATATAGCTTGGAATACGAAGCTCCTCCGGAGAGATCAGAACAAATTTCACATTTTCATAACGGACCAGAGCCTCGATCAGAGAGTGAACGGTACGACCAAATTTCAGGTCACCGCAGAGGCCGATGGTAATATTGTCAAGTCTGCCCTTCAGGGAACGGATAGTTAAAAGATCGGTTAATGTTTGGGTAGGATGCTGGTGGCCGCCATCACCGGCATTGATCACCGGAATATTGGATGACATAGAAGCTACAAGCGGAGCACCCTCTTTCGGATGGCGCATAGCACAGATATCTGCATAACAGGAAACAACGCGAATCGTATCGGCAACGCTCTCGCCTTTGGATGCAGAGCTGGAATCAGCAGAAGAAAAACCGAGAACCTTTCCTCCAAGATTCATCATGGCTGCTTCGAAGCTTAAACGTGTACGTGTACTTGGTTCGTAAAACAATGTCGCAAGCCTTTTATCATCACAGGTATGCGCATACTTTTTTGGATTTTTCCCGATGTCGTCGGCAAGATTCAGAAGCTTATCAAGCTCTTCGACCGAGAGATCCAAAGGACTCATTAAATGTCTCATGTTGTACCTCCAATTATTTACTGGAAATAAGATTCCTTCCAATTATCATATAATATAACTGTGAGATTTTCAAGAGACTTTCCGAGGATTTTGTCGAAGAAGCCATTCAAAAAAGAGACCGGTAAAAAACCACAGAGGAGCATAGTCCAGTCGGATCACTCCTTTATACTGAAGCGGAACATGAGAATAATCCCAGGGACAGATGTGAAGCTTCTGAAAAAAAGATCCGCTTAAAAATTCCACGAAAAAAATCCCGCAGCTGTAAATGATCCCCCGTACCATAACCGGAAAGCGGGCAAGCTTGTAGTAAGCCGGACGGATCAGTGCTGCAAGTCCGTAAACAGGGAACATCAGAAGAGAGGTTTTGCCCATCATAGTAAAATGTCCGGTGACAAGAGAGTGCAGTCCTGTCCATAAGATCTCCAGACACCAGCCTGTAAAACCGCACAGAAAAAAATCCTTCTTTTGCATTTTAAAGCTCCTTCTCATCAGCAGAAATCCTGCGCTTTCCGGAAAATGTTAGTTTAACTGGATTAAGAAAGTTCCCTGCGGGGTTGTGAATATCCGCCTGGACTTTACATATATTTAACGTGGAAAAGCGTCTTTAATAGCCTTCCCTGCCTTGAAAAAAATATACACGTGGGTTATAATGAACAAAATTATTACTGCAAAGTGAAAAAGCAGTAATGGATCATCAACACATGCGGAAGGAGAAAACAGACGATGAATTATGAAGAAAGTCGTGCCTACATCAGAGCCGCGGAACTGAAAAAGGGAATTGTTCTGGGCCTGGAAAATATGAGAGAGATGATGAGGCGGCTTGGAGATCCCCAGGATGAACTGAAGTATGTTCATGTAGCTGGAACTAACGGAAAGGGTTCGGTGATCGCATATCTGTATTCCGCTTTATCAGGTGCAGGTTACCGGGTCGGAAGATATATTTCCCCGGCGGTCTATTCCTACAGAGAGAGGATGGAGGTTAATGGAGAACCTGTCAGCAGAGAGAAATTTGCAGCATATGTGACAAGGATCGCGGAGGTGATCGATGAGATCGTAAAAGAGGGAAAACCGCATCCGTCAGTATTTGAAATTGAAACTGCAGCCGCATTTCTTTATTTTCAGGATGAGAAATGCGATCTGGTATTAATGGAAGTTGGTATGGGCGGTGATCTGGATGCCACCAACATTATACGTACTACAGTTCTTTCCATTCTGGTATCCATCAGTATGGATCATACGGCATTTCTTGGAAATACCCTGGGCGAGATAGCAGAAAAAAAGGCCGGCATCATTAAACCGGACAGTCATATGGTAACTGTAAAGCAGCAGCCGGAGGCAGAGGCGGTCATACGGAGAATATGCGCAGAACAGAATGTGCCGTACGAGGCAGCAGACCGGGACAGCGCAGAGGTACTGGAAGCATCCATAACCGGCCAGACCTTTCTTTATAAAGGAGAAAAATATACAATATCCCTGGCAGGTGCTTATCAGAAAGAGAATGCGGTGGCAGCGCTCCGGGCACTGGAAATCCTGAATGAACAGGGATATCCCACAACACTGGTCCAGAGACAGGATGGACTGAAACGTACCACCTGGCCAGGAAGATTTGCACTTCTCGGGACAGAACCGGATTTTGTGGTTGACGGAGCTCATAACCCTGCAGCAGCAGACATGCTGGCTGCGTCCATTGAGCGGTATTTTAAGGGGAAAAGGATCATCTACATCATGGGAATGTTCCGTGACAAGGATTACCGAAAGGTCATCCGGAAAACAGAAAAATATGCAGATACCATCCTGACGATTGCGGCACCGGATAACCCCAGGGCTCTGACCCCGCAGGAACTGGCAGATGCGGTGCGGGAATTTCATTCTGATGTAAGACCCTTTGACAACATCGAAGCCGCAGTGGCAGAGGCCTATCATCTGGCAGGAAAAGAGGATGTGATCATTGCTTTTGGTTCCCTGGCGTTCCTGGGGGACCTTACAGAAATTATCAGGAACCATAACGGAGGAAACCAATGACGGATTTGGAAAGATACAGAGACGAGATCGATGAGATCGACAGTGAGATCGTACGCCTCTTTGAAAAACGAATGAAGGTGAGTGAGGAAGTCGCTGAATATAAAATAAAAACCGGTAAGCAGGTACTGGATCCGGCACGTGAGAGCCAGAAGATCCATACGCTGAAAAACAAGGCCCACGGAGACTTTAACAGCCTCGGCGTGCAGGAGCTTTTCCGTCAGATCATGGCCATCAGCCGTAAGAGACAGTACCAGCTGTTGACAGAGCATGGGATTTACGGAGAGCGCAATTTCACAACTGTGAAGCATGTTCCCCTTGAAAACGCAACGGTTGTGTTTCAGGGTGTAGAGGGAGCTTACAGCTATGCGGCTATGCGGCAGTACTTTGGAAAAAATATTGAAAGCTACCATGTAAAAACATGGAGGACAGCTATGGAGGATGTAACCCATGGCAAGGCCGATTATGCGGTACTTCCTATTGAGAATTCTACTGCAGGTATCGTGGCTGATATCTATGACCTTCTTATGGAATACAAGCTGTATATCGTGGGCGAGCAGATCATCCGTGTGGATCATGTGCTTCTGGGAATGCCGGATGCACAGATCAAGGATATCAGGGAAGTATGCTCTCATCCCCAGGGACTTGCCCAGTGCAAAGCGTTTCTGGAGGAAAACCCTTCCTGGAAAAAGAAAGAAGTGGAAAACACCGCAGGAGCGGCAAAAAAGGTCAGTGAAGTGGGAGACAAAGGTGTGGCAGCTATCGCAAGCCGTGAGGCTGGTGAGGTATTCGGTCTGAAGGTCCTTGCAGAAAATATCTGCAGAGAAAAAGCAAACTCCACACGTTTTATTATTGTAAGCAGGAAACCGGAATATGAGGAAAAGGCCGGGAAGATCAGCATCTGTTTTGAACTGCCTCATGAAAGCGGAACTCTTTACAACATGCTTTCCCATATCATTTACAACGGTCTGAATATGACCAAGATCGAATCCCGTCCGATTCCGGGAAAATCCTGGGAATACCGTTTCTTCGTGGATTTCACGGGGAAGCTTGGCGAAAGCGCTGTGGAAAATGCGTTAAGAGGAATCGAGGCGGAGGCGAATGTTCTCCGTGTTCTTGGAAATTATTAAGATACAGAGGAGTTAATTATTATGTTGGCAAGAATTCAGGAATGTATCCTTTACCGTGAATTTTCAAACGGCGAGATACTGAACGATATGGCAGAGCTTATCAATCTTTATGAAGCTGATGAAGAAGCACTCAAGGCAAGAGAAGACCAGTTTTTCAAAAGTGTCAACGGGCTGGTGGAGCTGGCAGGAATGTACGGCTTTTCCGGAAATATCTGGCATACATATCTTACATTCCTTCTGGTAAATCATGAGAACGCTTTCAGTATGGCAAGCGAGATCCGGGGAGCGATCAAGGGCAGCATTAATGACCTGGCAAAAAATGATTTCCAGATTTTCAAGGAACTGTATGATTTTGACATCACGGTCTTTGACAAAGTGTTCGGAAATGTATGCTGCAGGGTGATCTGTGATTACCAGACACCGGATGAGAACAGCAAGCTCTTTAACACCAGGATCCGTGACCGGATCTGTCAGATGAGCAAAACCCTGGCAGCAGCCACCACAACCGAAGAATTTATGGATGACATGGTATCCTTCTATAAAGATTTCGGTGTTGGCAAGCTTGGCCTTCATAAGGCATTCCGCATCGGCCACGATGAAGAGGGAAAGGTGGAGATCCAGCCTATCACAAGAATCGCACATGTGAAGATCGATGACCTGGTAGGATATGAGATCGCCAAGAAAAAGCTCATTGATAATACAGAGGCATTTGTACAGGGGAGAAAGGCGAACAACTGTCTGCTCTTTGGCGATGCGGGAACCGGCAAATCTTCCAGTATCAAGGGAATCCTGAACCAGTATTATGATCAGGGACTTCGTATCATTGAGGCCTATAAGCATCAGTTCCAGGATCTTAATGAAGTCATCGCCCAGATCAAAAACCGTAACTATCGTTTTATCATTTATATGGATGATCTTTCCTTTGAGGAATTTGAAATTGAATATAAATACCTGAAAGCAGTGATCGAGGGCGGGCTTGAGAAAAAACCGGACAATGTCCTGATCTATGCCACAAGTAACCGGCGTAATCTTGTCCGTGAGCGTGCCACAGACAAGCTGGAGATCGCAGATGACAATGATCTGCATTCCTCCGATACCGTACAGGAGAAGCTTTCTCTGGTATATCGTTTTGGGGTTCGTATCTACTTTGGCAAACCGGACAAAAAACAGTTCCAGGAGATCGTCCGTACACTGGCAGCCCGTTATGGAGTTACCATGCCGGAGGAGGAACTGCTTCTGAAAGCCAACCAGTGGGAGATTTCTCACGGCGGACTGACCGGACGTGCAGCACAGCAGTTTATTGATTACATTGTGGGAACAGAGGAAGAAAAAAAGAAATAGTTTACCTGTGTATTGGGGGAAAGGATGAAAAACTATGGCGGTGACAACCTTTGCAGCAATTGATATAGGCTCCTATGAAGTCAGTATGAAGATATTTGAAATGTCAAAGCGGATCGGCTTCCGGGAGATCAATGATGTCCGTTACCAGCTGGAGCTGGGCCGTGGAACTTACGCTGCAGGACGGCTGGAGATGGAGACTGTGGATGAGCTCTGCGGGATCCTTAATGATTTTAAACGCATGATGGCTGAATTTGGGGTGGAAAGCTGGCGTGCGTGTGCAACAAGCTCTCTCCGTGAGCTGGAAAATCCGGTGATCATCCTGGAGCAGATCTATCAGAGAACTGGTATCCGGGTAGAGATCCTGAGTAATGCGGAACAGCATTTCCTGGGATATAAATCCATTGCTGCCATTGAATCCGGCTTCAAAAAGGCTATTCAGAAGGGTACGGCAATCCTGGATATCGGAGGAGGAAATTTGCAGATTTCTCTCTTTGACAAAGATGCTCTGGTGCTGACCCAGAGTATCCGTATGGGAAGTCTTCGTATCCGCGAACGTCTGAAAGAACTGGAGAAAACAACTCCACATTATGACCGGCTGATAGAGGAATTTATCCGAAATGATTTGATAAGCTTTCAACGCCTTTATCTTAAAGACAAGGAAATCTCCAATCTGATCCTGATGGGAGATTTTCTCACAGATACGATCTTTCAGGACAGATCCGGAGAGAATATCATTACAAAGGAGGAATTCCTGAAGAAATACGAGACCATTGTAAACATGTCCGATCATGACCTTGCCGAATCCATGGAGCTGGAACCGGAATATGCGTCTCTGATCGTGCCGAACATGGTTATCATCCGAAACTTTATAGAAATCTTTCAGGCAGAAGCACTCTGGATCCCGGGTGTTTCTCTTCTGGACGGGATCGCCTATGACCATGCGGAAAAAAATAAATATCTGAAAAGTGCACATAATTTTGAAAATGATATCCTGGTGGCATCCAGGAACATTGCCAAAAGGTATTCCAGCGGAAAGAATCACATTGCAGGAACTACCGATGTGGCACTGGATATTTTTGACAGCACAAGGAAGATCCACGGCATGGGAAAACGTGAACGGCTTCTTCTGCAGATCGCAGTTCTTCTTCATGACTGCGGAAAATATATCAGTATGAGTGAGGTGGCAGAATGCTCTTACCGAATCATCATGGCTACGGAGATCATAGGTCTTTCCACAGAGGAGCGGCAGGTGATCGCCAGTGCGGTAAGGTACAATACCAGAGAATTCGGCTGCTACGAAGAGATCAACCGTGAAACATCCATGAGCAGGGAAAATTATCTCCTGACTGCGAAGCTGACCGCAATTCTCCGTCTGGCCAATGCTATGGACAGAAGCCATTACCAGAAGGTAAAAGCGCTTAATGTAACCTTAAAAGACAGGATTCTTTACCTGGTGGTGGATTCCGCAAGGGATGTTTCGCTGGAGCTGGGACTTCTGAAAGATAAAAAGGAATTTTTTGAAGAGGTGTTTGGCATCCGGCTTGTAATGAGACGGAAGGGAAAAAGATAACGGAGGAGGCTTTTGTATGAAATTTAAGGAATTTGACAAACCGGAATATTTTGTAAACAGAGAACTGAGCTGGATCAAATTTGATGATCGTGTGCTCAGTGAAGCCAGAGACAAAAATCTGCCTCTGTTTGAGAGAATGAAATTTTTGAGTATCACCTCATCCAATCTGGATGAATTTTATATGGTCCGTGTTGCATCCCTGAAGGATCAGGTTCATGCAGGATACAAAAAAACGGATATTGCAGGAATGACAGCCAAGGAACAGCTGAAAGCCATCAGCCGGCAGACACATGAGCTTGTTCACGTACAGTACAGTACATTAAACCGGTCTCTGGTCCCTGCACTTGAAAAAGCAGGACTTCATGTGATCTTTGAGCACGAGGCATTTTCCGAGAAACAGAAAGAGTTTGTGGATCAGTATTTTGAGGACAATGTATATCCGGTCCTGACACCAATGGCAATGGATTCTTCCAGACCGTTTCCTCTGATCCGTAATAAAACCTTGAATATCGGAGCACTTCTTTCCAAAAAAGATACCAAAAAAGGAAAAGAAGAGATTGATTTTGCCACTGTACAGGTGCCTTCTGTACTTCCAAGAGTAGTGATCATTCCATCTGAGAAAAAAGGCCATACAACCGTAACACTTCTGGAACAGATCATTGAGCGCAACATCGACAAGCTGTTCTTAAGCTATGATGTGATCTGTGCCCATCCGTACAGGATCATGCGTAATGCGGATCTTCCTATTGACGAGGATGAGGCAGAGGATCTTCTGGTTGAGATCCAGAAACAGCTGAAAAAGCGCCAGTGGGGAGAGGTGATCCGCCTGGAAGTGGAAGATAAGATGGATCCGCGACTCCTGGATATTCTGAAAATGGAGTTTCAGGTTCATGGAGATGATGTCTTTTTTATCAACGGACCGCTGGATCTGACCATGCTGATGAAGGTTTATGGTATTGACGGATACGATCAGTTCAAGGAACCGAAATACAAACCGGCAGCGGTGCCGGCATTTCAGAATGACAAAGATATTTTCCAGGTGATCAGGGAGGGTGATGTGTTCCTGCATCATCCGTATATGAGCTTTGATCCGGTGGTGAATTTTGTGCGTCAGGCGGCAAAGGACCCGGATGTACTGGCGATCAAGCAGACCCTGTATCGCGTCAGCGGCAATTCACCCATCATTGCGGCACTTGCTCAGGCTGCAGAAAACGGCAAGCAGGTTTCCGTTCTTGTAGAACTGAAGGCGCGTTTTGATGAGGAAAACAATATCGTCTGGGCAAAAATGCTGGAAAAGGCAGGCTGTCATGTGATCTATGGTCTGGTGGGCCTGAAGACACACAGTAAGATCACTCTTGTTGTGAGAAGAGAAGAAAACGGGATCCGCAGATATGTGCATCTGGCAACCGGAAACTATAACGATTCCACAGCCAAGCTTTATACAGACTGCGGTATATTTACCTGTGACGAACGGTTTGGAGAGGATGCAACTGCTGTGTTCAACATGCTTTCCGGATATTCCGAGCCGAAGCGCTGGAATCGCCTGATCGTTGCACCGATCTGGATGAAGGACCGTTTTGTAAAAATGATCGAAAGAGAAGCAGAGCATGCGAAAAAGGGAGAAGAGGCTCACATTGCGGCAAAGATGAATTCTCTGTGTGACCCTGAGATCATAGCAGCGCTGTATTATGCTTCTTCCTGTGGTGTCAGGATCAATCTTCTGATCCGCGGCATCTGCTGCCTGAAGGTGGGCATTCCGGGTATCAGCGAAAATATCCACGTGCGTTCGATCGTCGGCAATTTCCTGGAGCACAGCCGTATTTTCTATTTCCGCAATGGCGGTTCCGACGAAATTTATATGGGAAGTGCGGACTGGATGCCACGTAACCTTGACCGTCGTGTGGAGATTGTTTTCCCTGTGGAAGATGAGCGGATCAAGGAAGAGATCATGCATGTGCTGGATCTGGAATTCCGTGACAATGTAAAAGCACATATCCTGCAGCCCTCCGGTTTGTATGAGAAGCAGGACAAACGTGGCAAAACGCTGATAAATTCCCAGATGGAATTCTGCAGGGAGGCTACCGAGCGGGCCAGGGCAGCAAAGAAGGAGAAAAAAGAAAAGAAGAGAGTTTTCGTACCAGCTGAACCGGCGGAGGATATTATAAAATAGTAAAAGAAAAGGACAGCCTGTCATATCGATTTATGATACGGCTGTCCTTAAATAATGCTCTCAAAGATTATCCGGATTCATATTTCCGCAGTTAGAGATCCGGTGGTACTTGCTCCCGGTAGAGGAAATCCAGACTATAACACCCACCGGCTCCGGATCAGAGCAAAGTTTAAAAGCGATAACAGGAAAAAGTGAAGTATAACAATCACAAAAAAAAGCAGCCAGAATAAAAATCCTAACTGCTTTCAACTAATAGCCAGTACGGGAATCGAACCCGTGTTTCCGCCGTGAGAGGGCGGCGTCTTAACCCCTTGACCAACTGGCCATATTCATTTGTGCCGTTTGCTCTTGTTTTCTGTTGTTTCCCGCAACCGACTTCGTTAGTATATAATACTTTCTTACAAAATGCAAGCACTTTTTTCACTTTTTTGAAAAAAAATTTCATTCTGTTTTTGACATTTTTTTTGACGGAAAAATCTATTGATGATATGATAGGTACAAAACGAAATGGAATAAAAAATATAAAGAGGAAGAGTATGAATGACAGAAAAAAGAAAAATTTGATATGGAAGGTAGAAGCCGTTCTTTTTGGTGTGGTGCTGCTGGTTTTTGGCGCGATCTTTGCAGCGACCCACGCAGGGGGGCTGATCCAACATCAGGACAGTGTACAGTTTCTTAACAAAGGTTGGTACTACATAAAAGACGGAAAAAAACAGGAGATCACCCTGCCTGCGGAAATTCCGGCAAAAACAGGCGAAAAGCTGATCCTGTACAATGAAAGTCTGGGAGCGGAAAGCAGAGGAATGACCGTGGTTTCTACAGGAGCCCAGTATGATCTGGTGATACGCCTGAATGGAAAGATCCTGTATGAATATAAGGAGGCCATGTTTTCCAAAAATGTGCAGATGCGTTCCAAGGTGCAGTGCATTGCCGCTCTGGGTAATGACACAGAGGGAAAAGTCCTGACGTTTAGCTATTCTGCGCCTCAGAGAGGAAAATATGTTATAGAACCGGTATGCATAGGAACCGGAAGTGCAATAGCCTGGTATCAGATCAGAAAAGCAGCCATTCCTTTAGGGGCGGCAACGATCATGATCGTATTAAGTATGATCGCTCTGTGTATCTGCATCTATATGAGAATAAGGCAGATGCCGGACAGTCGGTTCCGGGATGTGGCACTGTTCCTTATGATGTGCAGTATCTGGCTGGTGACGGACTCATCACTGGCACAGAGCTACAGCAGATGCCCCGAAGCATTATGTCTCATTTCTTTTTATATGTTCATGCTGCTGGCAATTCCGATGCTGCGTTTTTTGCAGAACATCGGAAACATGAAAAAATACAGGATCCTGGATCTTGGAATCTTTACATTTTATCTGAATGCTGCTTTACAGGGAGTCCTGGTGATCCTGGGAGCCTTTGAATTTAAGGATATGCTGTTTGTGACGCATATTCTGCTGGTTGTGTGGGTCCTGATATCAGCGGTACTTCTGATCCGGGAGTACCGGAAGCATAAACAGCGTGAGATACGTCTGCTTCTCATTGCATATATCGTCGTGGGAGCAAGCGGTATTATAGCACTGATCCTGTACTGGCTGTTCGAGATTTCCTACTATGGATCTATTTTTGAACTGGGAAATCTTGTGTTTCTTGTGCTTGTCATTGCAGACGCAGTCATGCTGATGACAGATAACGTTCGTTACCGTCTGGAATCCCAGGCTTACGAACGACTGTCCAGAGAGGATGGGCTGACAGGACTTGAGACGAGAGTTAATTTTGAGAAAAAATTGGAAAGTATTTCCGCAGATATGGGCAGATACCGGGATATCCTTCTTATGTATATCGATATCGATCAGCTTCGCGTGATCAACGAAGAGTACGGACGGGCTGCAGGAGACGAGATGGTGGTGAACTCTGCCAGATGTGTGGAGAACGTTTTCCGGGAAAAAGGAACCTGCTACCGCATCGGCGGGGATGAATTTGCGGTTCTGGTCTATGATCCGGAAATACCGGACGAATTCTGGCTGGAACGCCTGAAAGAAGAGCTCCGGAATATCGGGAGAGGATGCAGGCATCGTTTTTCGTTGTCCCTGGGAGGCAGCCATCTGCGAAATAAGGATGGCTCTCTGAAATCCATGGGAGAATGGAAATATGAGGCAGACAGGAAGCTTTATGAGAACAAAAAGAAGGGGGATTTGAAAAATGGAGTATATTAACTGTTTTCAGATTACATCCCTTGTTCTGGTGACGATGATCGCAATACATTATTTTTCTCATAAAAGACTGAACAATGCGGAAAACAGGAATTTTGTATGTTTTCTGGTTTTCAGCGGCGTTTACGTGGTGTTGGATATGCTGAGTGCGGTAATCGCAGGAGGCGGCAGCAGTGAAGGCTGCAGAGGTTCAGCGCTGGTCCTGACTCTCTATTATTTCTGTGATGTCATACTTACTTACGGGCTTTTCTGCTACATTCGGATCGTCACCGGAAGACAAAAGGAGAAATATAAATGGCTGAAAACCTGCTGGGTGGTCCTGCCGGCTGCAATGCTGCTGGCAGTTACAGCAAACTTACGGACGGGATGGCTTTTTTATTTTAACCAGGAAGGTAGATTTATCCGGGGAAGTTTTCATTTTTTGATCTATGGATATGTATTCTTTTTTATGCTGGTGATCGTTGCATTTATGTTCCGTTATGGAAAAACAGCAGAAAAAGAAACACGGCGCACCATATGGAGATTTTGGTTTATCGAAGCAGCCTGCCTGTTTCTTCAGATTGCCACGGAAAGAATACTGCTTACCGGTTTCGGACTTTCTGTAGGACTTTGGCTGATCTATCTTACCATGAACAATCCGGGTGAATATACGGACAGTATGACAGGTTTATTTGACAAACAGTATTTTGACAAATGGATCGGAGAAAAGCTCTATCGAAAAGAAAGCTTTCATCTGCTTGCTGTGGATGCCTGCAATATAAAGCAGATCAACAGGATCTACGGGACCAGAGTGGGAGATCAGCTGCTGATCCGGGCGGCGAAGGGGTTCCGGGAGATCACGGATTCGGTGCAGATCTTTCGTATCACAGGCAATTGCTTTCTGGCAGTGCTGGACTCTCTGACAGATTATGAAAAAGCCAGAGACGGAATAGAAGAATTTCTGAAAAAGCCGTTTTTTATCGAAAACGAAAAGGTGTCGTTCCATGCTGCGATCTGCGGGATCATGAATGCGGAAAAACTGGAAAAAGAGGATAGTATCCTTTCTTATATCGAATATATGATATCTCTGATACAGAACCGGCAGGATACGGTCCTGATCCAGTCGGACAGCAAGATCCTGGAGGGCTTCCGCTATGAGCAGGAAGTGGAGCATTTTCTTCAGAAAGCGGTGAAAGAGGATCTGTTCGAGGTATATTATCAACCGGTATATTCCATAAAAAACAAGGATTTTATTACTCTGGAGGCACTGAGTCGGCTGAAACATCCTGCTCTGGGAATGATTCCGCCGGATGTGTTTATTGGGATCGCGGAAAAACAGGGAATGATCTCTGCAGTGGGATGTCTTCAGCTTCACAAGGTCTGCCGTTTTATAAAAGAACATGAATATATCATGAAGAAGATCCGGAATGTGAAATTCAATCTTTCTCCTTCCGAACTGATGAAACCCGGATACAGCCATGTGCTTATCGGGATCATACAGGAGTATGGATTAGATCCGGGATATTTTCAGTTTGAGATCACGGAAAACGTGGCAACCGAATACAGCGAAAGCTTCTGCACAGCCATTGATGATTTTGCAGAAGTGGGGATCCATATGTGTCTGGATGATTTCGGTTCCGGTTATGCAAATCTGAACGCAGTTCTTCGCATTCCGTTTTCAGCGGTAAAAATGGACCGTTCTCTTTTGTCCGGGATCAGCAGCGATCCTCAGACAGCTACTTTTTATCGCAGCATTGTCATGATCCTGCAGCATATGGGATATAAGGTGATCGCAGAAGGTGCTGAGACCGAAAAGGAGGTAAAGCTTCTGGAAAAATGGGGCGTGGATATGATACAGGGATATTATTTTTCCAGGCCCCTGTGCGAGGAGAAGCTTCTGGAAAAAATTTCCTGAAATGATCAGAAACAGGCGGAAAACATGCTTCCATAAAAAGCAGGGTTTTCCGCCTGTTGCATTCTGACAGACACAAATTGCTTGAAGTTTACAGATACTTTTGATAGAATAGATAGGCTGTGGCGGCTGAAGAAAGCGATTTTTCGGAAGACCGGTTCCTTGAACTGCCACGAGTATCTTTTGGAAAAATTGCAGAGAAAAGATGATCATGTGGACTTTACAAGTACATATATTTTGAGTATAATACAAACAAACGTTCGATTATAAAAAGAAAGGAATCAGTGGAATGGCAAAAAAAGACACTTATGATGCGGGCAGTATCTCTGTCCTGGAGGGCCTCGAGGCCGTGCGAAAGCGCCCCGGTATGTATATCGGAAGCGTATCCAGAAAGGGACTGAACCATCTAATATATGAGATCGTAGACAATGCGGTGGATGAGCACCTTGCAGGGTACTGCAGCCGTATCCATGTAGTTCTTGAGAAGGACGGTTCCTGTACAGTAGAAGATAATGGACGAGGGATCCCGGTGGATATGCATGCCAAGGGAATATCTGCGGAGCGTCTTGTTTTTACAACTCTTCATGCAGGCGGTAAGTTTGACAATTCCGCATATAAGACAAGCGGCGGACTTCATGGTGTAGGTTCTTCCGTAGTGAACGCATTATCTACGTATCTGGATATTAAGATCAGCCGTGATGGTTATATACATCATGACCACTATGAGAGAGGAATCCCTACCATTGAACTGGAAGCAGGACTTCTCCCCAAATTAGGGAAGACCAGAGGTACTGGAACTTGCGTGAATTTCCTTCCGGATCCGGAGATTTTTGAGAAAACAAGATTCGGAGCAGCGGATGTAAAGAGCCGTCTCCATGAGACTGCCTATCTGAATCCGGAGCTTACCATCCATTTTGAGGATCGAAGAGGGGACACTCCTGAGGATATCGAGTATCATGAGCCGGAGGGAATCGTAGGCTTTATCCGTGACCTTAACAAGAATGCACAGCCGCTCCATGATCCGGTTTATTTTAAAGGAGAGGCAGACGGGATCCAGGTGGAAGTTGCCTTTCAGTTTACCAATGAGTTCCGTGAGAATGTTCTGGGATTCTGCAATAATATCTACAATGCAGAGGGAGGAACTCATCTGACCGGATTTAAGACTACCTTCACAACGGTAATGAACACCTACGCACGTGAAATCGGTGTACTGAAGGATAAAGACCCCAATTTTACAGGTGCAGATATCCGAAACGGAATGACTGCTGTAGTCTCCATCAAGCATCCGGCACCCCGATTTGAGGGACAGACCAAGACCAAGCTGGACAACCAGGACGCATCCAGAGCCACCGGCAAGGTGGCAGGAGAACAGCTGGTACTGTTTTTTGACCGAAATCTGGAAATACTGAAGACCGTCCTTTCCTGTGCGGAAAAAGCGGCCAAGATCCGTAAGACCGAGGAGCGTGCCAAAACAAACCTTCTTACCAAACAGAAATATTCTTTTGATTCCAACGGCAAGCTGGCCAACTGTGAGAAGAAGGATCCGTCACAGTGTGAGATCTTTATCGTAGAGGGAGATTCCGCCGGCGGTTCGGCCAAGACAGCCAGAGACCGTAACTATCAGGCAATCCTTCCAATCCGCGGTAAGATCCTCAACGTAGAGAAGGCTACCATCGACAAGGTGCTGGCCAACGCAGAGATCAAGACTATGATCAATGCCTTTGGCTGCGGTTTTTCCGAGGGCTACGGAAATGATTTTGATATCACGAAGCTTCGCTATGACAAGATCGTGATCATGGCCGATGCGGATGTGGATGGTGCTCATATCTCTACTCTGCTTCTGACTTTGTTTTACCGTTTTATGCCGGAGCTTATCTATGAGGGACATGTGTATATTGCCATGCCACCTCTTTATAAGGTAATGCCGAAGAAGGGACAGGAGGAATATCTCTACGATGATAAGGCCCTTGAGAAATACCGTAAGAGTCATAAACCAGGAAGCTTCACACTCCAGAGATACAAAGGTCTCGGTGAGATGGACGCCCAGCAGCTCTGGGAGACTACCCTGAACCCTGAGACAAGAATGATGAAGCGTGTGGAGATTGAAGATGCCCGCATGGCCTCCGATGTGACAGAGATCCTGATGGGAAGCGATGTTCCGCCGCGTAAGGCCTTTATCTATGAGCATGCAACAGATGCAGAGCTGGATATCTGATAGATAATGAGCAGGATTTGTTACTGTTCATAGGGAATATTCTGCGAGGTGGTTTTTGTGAGCGAAGGTCACAGAAAAACCGAGAATTGTAACCCGGAATTAGATTGGGAGAATTGAACAATGAATACGAAACAGGACAATATCATCCGCACTGACTATGCGGAGATCATGCAGAAATCATATATCGATTACGCCATGAGCGTTATCATTTCCAGAGCGCTGCCGGATGTACGTGACGGACTGAAGCCGGTACAGCGCCGTACCCTTTACGATATGTATGAGCTGGGCATCCGCTACGACCGCCCGTACCGTAAATGTGCCCGTATTGTAGGAGATACCATGGGTAAATATCATCCCCACGGTGATAGCTCCATTTATGATGCGCTTGTAGTCATGGCGCAGGAATTTAAAAAGGGTCGTACACTGGTGGACGGACATGGAAATTTTGGTTCTATTGAAGGCGACGGAGCTGCAGCCATGCGATACACAGAGGCCCGCCTGGAGAAACTGACCCAGGAGGTTTTTCTGGAAGATCTTGATAAGAACGTTGTGGACTTTATGCCGAACTTTGATGAAACAGAGAAGGAGCCGGTAGTACTTCCGGTGCGTATTCCAAACCTTCTTGTAAACGGAGCAGACGGAATCGCCGTTGGTATGGCTACCAGCATCCCGCCGCATAACCTGGGCGAAGTGGTAGATGCGGTGAAGGCATATATGAAGAACAACGACATCAGCACCAGAGGACTGATGCGTTATCTCAAGGGCCCGGATTTTCCGACGGGTGGTATCGTAGTAAATAAGGACGACCTTGTAAAAATCTACGAATCCGGAACCGGCAAGCTCCGTATCCGTGGACGGGTAGAAATAGAGAAGCTGAAGGGCGGCCGTCAGAAGCTGGTGATCACAGAGATCCCATATACCATGATCGGTGCCAACATCGGAAAATTCTTAAACGATATCGCAACTCTGGTAGAAACCAAGAAGACCACAGATATCGTGGATATTTCCAATCAGTCCTCCAAAGAAGGGATCCGTATCGTTCTGGAACTGAAGCGCGACGCAGATGTTGAGAACCTTACCAACATGCTCTATAAGAAGACCCGACTGGAGGATACCTTTGGTGTCAATATGCTGGCAGTTGCAGACGGAAGACCGGAGACACTGGGACTGAAGCAGATCATTGCTCACCATGTGGACTTTGTATTTGAAGTAAATTCCAGAAAATATACAACCCTTCTTGCCAAGGAACAGGAGAAAAGGGAGGTCCAGGAAGGCCTTATCAAAGCCTGTGATGTCATTGACCTGATCATCGAGATCCTCCGTGGCAGCAAGAGTCGCGACCAGGTAAAGAAATGTCTGACCGACGGTATCACAGAAGGGATTAAATTCAAGACCAAGACATCCGAAAAAGCGGCAAGATCCCTGAAATTCACAGAGAAACAGGCCACAGCTATCCTGGACATGCGTCTTTACAAGCTGATCGGACTGGAGATCGATGCTCTGATGAGGGAGCATGAGGAAACCATGAAGAACATTGCTGCTTATGAGGATATCCTGAATAATTATGACTCCATGGCAGCCGTGATCATGGGTGAACTGGATCAGATCAAGAAGGAATACGGCAGTAAGCGTAAGACTTCCATTGAAAATGCAGAGGAAGCTGTTTATGAGGAGAAGAAGATGGAAGAGACCGAAGTCTGCTTCCTGATGGATCGTTTCGGATATATGCGTCTCATTGACAAGAATGCCTACGAGCGTAATAAAGAAGCTGCTCATGCAGAGAGCCGTTATGTCTTTACCTGCATGAATACGGACAAGATCTGTATCTTTACAGATACCGGCAAGCTCCACACAGTGAAGGCAGAGGATATTCCGCTGGTGCGTTTCCGTGATAAAGGTGTTCCGGCAGATAATCTGGGTAATTATGACAGTACTTCCGAGCAGATCCTCTATGTGGCACCGCTGAGTCAGGTAGCAGCCTCCACAGTACTCTTTGTTACAGAGAACGGCATGTGCAAGCTGGTAAAAGGAGAAGAGTTCCGTGCTTCCAAGCGTACCATTGTTTCCACCAAGCTTGCAGAGGATGACCGCCTTGTATTCGTAGGAGCAGCCGACGAGATGGATCAGGTTGTGTTCCAGTCTGAGAAAGGTTACTTCCTCCGTATCCTGAAAACCGAGATCTCCGTCACCAAGAAAAACGCCCTGGGTGTCCGAGGCATGAAGCTTACCGGCGAAGATCGTATCCACCACGCCTACCTTCTGGAGAGCCGCCAGGAATATGCCATTGAGTATCACGACAAGCCGTATGTACTGAATAAAGTTAAGCTGGCGAAGAGAGATACGAAAGGTGTGAAGCCGAGGGTATAAAAGACGCGAAGAGGATTGCGGATAACTGGCAGATAGGATATGATAGGGTTATATGAAAATGGGAGGCGTTAAAAATGCGATATGATCTTCCGGAAAGAGTTATAAGAGAACTATTTTCATTTGCCACAAAACATTCTGTCAGAAAAATCATCCTCTTTGGGTCCCGTGCAAGAGGAAACAATACAGAAAGAAGTGATGTAGATATTGCTGTATATGGAGGTGATTTTGATTCCTTTTACTGGGATATTAAAGAAAATATCCATTCACTTCTGATGTTTGATGTAATTAATGCAGATGATTCGATTTCTGAAGAACTCAAAAAAGAAATTAAAAAGGATGGAGTTGTGATCTATGAAAAAGCTTGATAATTTTTCTAATTGTCTTACTATATTAAGAAATGCAGATTTCAAACTTGCGGATAACAACGATATTTACAGAACCGGCGTGATCGGACAGTTCAACCTGACTTTCGAGCTGGCCTGGAAAGCTCTTCAGGAGATCCTGCGACTCCACGGGGCAGAAGAAGCAGACACCGGTTCACCGAGAGAAATCCTGCAGCTTGGCTATAAGCTGGGCTTCGTAAACGATTCAGCAGTGTGGCTGCTCATGCTGAAAAAGCGTAACACATCTGTCCATATATATAATGAGCAGGAAGTAGATGAGATGATCCTTCTCATCCGTGACAGCTTCATTCCGGCATTTGTGGCTCTTGAGAAAACATTGAAGGAGAAGCTGGCAGAAGCAGAGAGCGACTGGACGTAAAAGCAGTGATCCTGAAAGATACAGGACAAACAGGAGCGTGATCATATGACAATGAAAAAAAAGAAGCTGCCTATAGGAATTGAAAATTTTGAAGAGCTGCAGAAAGAGGAGTTTTATTATGTGGATAAGACGAATCTGATCAGGGATTTACTGATGCAGTGGTCAAAAGTAAATCTTTTTACGCGCCCGCGCAGATTTGGAAAATCTTTGAATATGAGTATGCTGAAATATTTCTTTGAACCGGGTGGAGATAAGGAAATATTTAAAAAACTTGCAATCTCAGGGGAAACGGAAATTTGTGAGAAGTACATGGGAAAGTTTCCGGTAGTGTCAATTTCGTTGAAAGGAATAAATGGGGAATCTTACGAGAAGGCATGTGCAATGGCGGTGCAGGTGATTCAGAGCGAAGCGAGGCGGTTTCAGTACCTTCTGGAAAGCGAACGTCTGACCGCTTATGAAAAGAAAATCTTTGCTTCTCTGCTGCAGGCAGATATGGGAGAGGATCTTTTATGCAGCAGCCTGAAAATTATGTCTGAGCTTCTTGAAAAACATCATGGATGCAAAGTCATTCTGCTGATCGATGAGTACGATGTGCCATTGGCAAAAGCTTTTGAGCGAGGCTATTATGATCAGATGGTCATATTCATTCGAAATATGTTTGAGTATGCCCTGAAAACAAATGACAGTCTGAAATTTGCAGTGCTGACCGGGTGTATGCGAATTTCAAAAGAAAGTATTTTTACAGGATTGAACAATATTAAAGTTCTGTCTGTGGCAGACGTACAGTTTGATGAATACTTTGGTTTCACAGATCAGGAAGTAAAGGACATGCTGGATTATTACGGCTTTTCTGACAGGTATGATGAGGTAAAAGAATGGTATGATGGTTATCAGTTTGGAAATGTCGGAGTGTACTGCCCGTGGGATGTGATCAATTACTGTGACACTCTGAAAGCAGATCCGGATGCACAGCCAAGGAATTACTGGCTGAACACCAGCAGTAACGAGGCGGTTCGAAGATTTATCCGGGAGTCAGATCATGCAGCCACCAGGCGGGAAATCGAAAAGCTTGTGGCAGGAGAGGCGATCACGAAGGAAATCCATCAGGAACTGACATATAAAGATATGTATGATTCTATTGATAATCTGTGGAGTGTCCTGTTCACAACGGGATATCTTACCCAGAGGGGAAAGCCAGACGGAGATAACTTCCGGTTGGTGATTCCGAATGTTGAAATCAGAAAAATCTTCACTTCACAGATCATGGAGTTGTTCAAAGAAAGTGTTCCCAAAAACGGAGAAGCCCTGAGAAATTTTTGCCAGGCCCTGAGAAATGGAGACGCAAAGAGTGTGGAAAATCTGCTGGAAGAATATTTGAGAAAGACCATCAGTATTCGTGATACCTTTGTAAAAAGGCAGATGAAGGAGAATTTTTATCATGGTATTCTGATTGGCATCCTTGGATTTGAGGATACATGGAGCGTTTCTTCTAACAAAGAGTCCGGCGATGGGTACAGTGATATTCTGGTAGAGACGGATGATGGAGAAACCGGCATTATTCTGGAACTGAAATATGCGGAAGATGGAAAACTGGATGAATCCTGCCGGGAAGCGTTACGGCAGATAAATCTGCGGCGGTACGAAGAAGAACTTCTCGATGAAGGCGTTGAACATATTTTAAAATATGGGATTGCATTTTATAAAAAAAGATGCCGGGTAATGCTTGCGGATGTTGATACAGATCATTAAGCAATATATATCCCCACCGACCAGGTACAAACCAACCCCGGCCGGTGGGGATTTTTTTGCCCTCTTGACAGAAAACCTCCCCATCTCCTATAATAACAATTAGCCTGAACTAACATAGCCGCAAATACAAATAAAGTTCAGTACAGAAAAACCATGAAAAATGATCAGGATTTCACAGAAGAACTGGGCCACAGCATGCCTTCTTCCAAAAGAGAAACCGAGGAAGACATGCTGGAAGAGCTCTGTTCTCTTGCAAAAAAGGACGCCCGGATCACCATTCCGGAGATCTGCGGGCGGATGGAGATGACCCGGCGGGAAGTGCTGGCCTATCTGAAACAGCTCTCCGCACGGGGCTATGTAAAAACAGAAGAAAACAAATCCTACGTCCGTCTTACAGAGCTGGGATGCATCCGCGGAGAAGAATGCCGCCACCGTCATGAAACCTTCACCCAGTTTCTGGAGTATGTAGGCGTAAACAGCGAAACTGCAGAAGAAGACGCCTGCCGCATGGAACATGTGGCAAGCGAAGAGACCGTGCAGCAGATCCATAATTTCATCAACTACGGAAGCACCTTTGAGCGTGTCATGAAAAAAACAGACCTCCGGTATTACTATGAACCGGGAGACTACACCTTCATGATGGGCATCTACTACATGGAAAAAACCTGCCCGAGAAGACTGACCACAGAATTTAAAGACTACCGGGAACAGATTAGCCTCCACGTAAAAGAAGAAGACAGCTGCTTCGAACTCCTCCGCACAGACCAGACCAAGAACCGTCTGGATCTCTGGTACCGGGATCCGGAGACCGGCTGGATGAAAGCTGCCGAAAAAGACGGCAACCCGCTGATCCCTACTGGCGTATTTCAATATTTTCTCCGGCATCACGATCCGGTCATAGAAGGAACCGCCCTGGTGGCATTTGCCAGAGAAGGAGAGAACCCCATGGAGTGGAACAGCCGGGAGCTGGATGTACATATCTGGTAGGAGGAATCTTATGGAAAAAGAAAACACTGAAGGACTGCTCCATCCATCCATGCTGCAGATCCGCTATCTGACAGAACTGGCAAAAATAGGCAAAAAACGAGGCAGCGTGGCGCTGATCGCCGATACCTGCGGAGTCAGCCATGGCCCGGTAAGCCGCTTTTTTAAAGAATGCATTGGTGCAGGATACCTGAGTGAAGGCTATGAATTTACCGAAAAGGGTACCCGCGCACTGAAAACATACCAGAGGATCCTGAAAGAAGTCGGCGCCTATCTGGAACGGATCGGGATCGCGGCATCCGAGATCCCCGAAAAAACAAGACAGCTCATTGAGAACGTAGATTACAGCCTTCTCATGACAATGACCAGAAATTCCGGCCAGGTAAAGGAATCCCGAAACCAGACAAATGCAGAAAAAGGAAGCCTCTATTATCTGGATCATGTGCTGGAAAAAGGCCGCTTCGAAGTAGGAATTGCCATTTATCAGCTGAACACAGAAGGCACAACGAAGCTTTCCATGGCAAACAACGGGTTCGAGCATCTGGCCTGCATCCGGAACAATACCCGAGGAAGCTGGCTGGAATTGACCACCCGTGAGATGCACGCCCATTCCCGGATCGACGGGGCAGATATGCGGGGAAGGCTCTCATCCCTGAAATACGTAGACCAGGGCCAGCTCTACGAAGCCGCCATCCGGGAGGGCAAAGTTCGCATTCCCCTAAGTGCCTGCCGCTTCATGAAGACCCACCTGGGAAACGTAAAGGGAATGGTCTCCATCACCGTTACCTGCAGCGTAGGCAAAGCCCATATGCCGGAGAGCACCGCACTTCTGATGTTCTGGCTGTAGAAAATAATCAGACCGATTAAAAGCCGAAATGAAAAAAAATCGGCTTTTTTTTGTGCCAAAAATCCGGAAATGCCCATGTTTACGGGATTTTTGAAAAATATAAATGGTTCCCGCAGGGAACGGAAAACGAAAAAATAGTTGACCCAAACTAACACTTGTGATTAAATGACAGCAGAGAGTTAGACATGGGTAACAGGAGAAAATGTGCCCTGGCCTGCTTAAAAGAAGGGTGTGCGACACCTTACCACATAAGGAGGAAAGAAATGAGAAGAAAGAATTTATGGCTTCGCCTGTCATCCTGTACGATGGCAGCCCTGATTGCAACAACATCCATCGTGCCGGTATCTGCGGCAGAAGTGGAATTTCAGGATGAAGCTTCCGCAGAGGCAGCAGAAACACCGGAAACTGCAGAAGCACCTGAGGAAGATGCAGCAGCAGAGAAAGTACAGGAAGCAGCTGGCGATGAGGCAGAAGCTGAGGACGTGACACTTGCTACCGGCGAGAATGCAGAGCAGACTGAGACAGAAGACGCAGCAGAAGCTGAGCTTTCTATCGAAGACGGATTCTCTGACGGAGAAAGCGATGGGGCACTGGTGCAGGAGAGCCCGGCAGCTGAACTTACCGGTACGGTACAGACCGGATTCGGAGCTGCAAACACCAATCTGGAAAAAGGTACTTATAAAGTAACCATATCCATGATGAAGGCAGACGATACCACAGCAGCATCCATGGCAAATTCCTGCATCGCAGGCAAAGGAACTCTGGCAGTAGCAGAGGACGGAAGCGCTAAACTGACCGTACCGATCCAGGCTATCACCATGATGGGACAGACTGTTTATGCAACAGACTGGAAGGTATACAAGGGAGCTGTAGGAACGGAAGCGACAGCAGCAGAGTATACAACCGATAAAGACGGAAATGTAAACAGCATTACATTCGCAATCCCGGATAAAGCCCAGGACGGCGTATATGTAACCATGACTATGGCAGCAGGAAGAACACAGGATGCGTTTCTGAAAGCTGATTATGCAAACGCAGAGAAGGATGCCGCAGCAGTAGACACATCCGCACTGGAGGCAACCATCGCACAGGCAGATGCCCTTGATGAGATGGCATACACCAAGGCATCCTGGGACGGAAATAAGGATGCCATCGAGGCAGCTAAGACAGCAGCCAAAGCAGCACTGGAGAAAAAAGAATCTCAGGAGGCTGTGGATGCGGCGAATACTGCACTGGCAGATGCAATGAAGAAACTGGCTGTTGCTGGAGATCAGACAGATCTGCGGAAAGTTTTGGACCAGGCAAAAGCTCTGAATGAAAACGATTATACAGCAAAAAGCTGGAAATATGTTCAGGATGCGATCGACAAAGCGGAAACAGTAATTGCAAACCGTGATACAAAAAGAAATCTCAGAAGCGCAAAGAGTTCTCTGACTATATGGATGGGGTCTCTGGAAGTAAAATATGATACCACAGCGTTGGAGAAAAAAATCGCACAGGCAGAAGCGTTAAAGAAAGATGATTATACAGCAGAAAGCTGGAAAGCAGCAGTTCTGGTTAATGCGATCAATGCAGCAAAAGAAACAATTGATAATCGTGGGAATAAAGATAATGTGCATGATGCGATCGAAAACATTGAGAATGCGATTGAAAAACTTGTACCTGTTTCCAATGAGGTTACTGTAGGACGTGGCAATTTTGAGAAGAAGCTGGCACCAGGAACTTACAGCCTTCCAATCGAATTGCTCAATGGTGCAAAATCTGATTCCACAAACCAGTATACTTCTGCTAATTATATGACTCAGCTTTCTATGGCAGGAGGATGCTTTACAGGAAACGCAACTCTGGTTATCCATGAAGATGGAACAGCAACTCTGACAGCAGGAGTTCAGGCTATCACTGCAATGGGAATGACAGGAGCAGCATCTGACTGGACTATTTATGAGAATACTCAGGATTATCTGGATGGAGCAGCGAATCCTACAAAAGGTGCACGTTTTAAAGCACGCGTAGATGAGAGCAAAGTACAGGCTGGAAAGAAGAAACCGTCCAAGATCAGTTTTACCATTCCGGATCTGAAACAGAATGTAGTAGCAACCCGTATGTACATTGAGGTAATGACTGTAAATCAGGATGCGTGCATCGGTCTGGATTGGTCTAATGTAGAAAAAATAAGCGATGATACAAGTGAAACATCCACAGTTGAGAAAGAATATGTTGTAAATGCCGATACTCTGACACAGCTGAAGAATATGAAAGCTGGAAGTACTGTAAAATTAGATGAGGATGTAACTCTGACAGAAGACTTGACGATCAAAGGCGGCACACTGGATCTGAATGGTCATATTCTGACTCAGAAAGACAATCTGATCATGATTAAAGGCGATGTGACAGTTATTGACAGCAGTGCAGAAAAGACAGGAAAGATCACACGTGAAAGATATTCTGCAAGCAGTAGGAGTACAACTTCTATCTCTGTACAGAAAGGTTCATTCACAGCGGATGGAGTTACCATTGACGGACAGATCGGAAACAGAATTTACAATGGAACACAGCTATCTCTGCAGGATAATCCACGAGTGACTGTTAAACTGACCAATTGTACTTTGATTAACACAGCACAGACCGAAACAATAATTGGTGGCAGCATGAATGTTGCTTTTGCAATTTTGAGTAATGGTATTGATATTACAATAGATTCCTGTACTGCGGATAAAGGCGTTTATGTTTCAGGTGGAACAGGAGAAAAAACAGTGATCAATAACAGTACTCTTGGAGAACTGCAATTAAGCGGAGCATCAGCTGTTGTTACAAAAGTAACTGGAACAGGCAGAGCAACAATCGGTGCCGATGAGATGACGATCAGTGATGACGGTTTTGCTGGACTCTCCGTTGAAGGAACTGGTGATGTAGCTCTGGAAAATGTTGTTTCTAAAAATTCTGCAAGCTATCAGGCGGCTCTGAATATTGCTGGCAGCGGTCAGGTAACAGTAAAGAGCGGTGCTTATGCTAACGAAGCCGGTGTTGCTGTAAGTTCTCAGGGATTCCCGGTTAAACTTGAAGGTGGTTATTTCAAAGGTGCTGCAAGTGCTGTAGATGGTGCCTATACAACTCCGGAAGGAAAGATTCTTGGAAAAGTAACAGAAGGTGAGTATGCTGGTTATCAGACAGTTGTAGATGGAAAAGAACCAGAAGTGGCAGATCCGGTAGCAACTGTTTATGATAAAGGCGGAAATGTGGCAAGACAGATTTCCGAAGAGAATGCAGCACTTGCGCTGTCCTATGCAACAGAGGGACAGACTGTAAAATTAAATAAAGATGTAAAGACAACAGGCGTTACATATTATAAAAATGTTACATTTGACCTGAATGGCCATGTATTAACTACTGAGAACGGAATTACCGGTATGGCAGGAAATTGCCGTGTAATTGACAGCTCAGCAGAGAAGACAGGAAAGGTAGTCAGTGAAGCTGGTATTTTTGGTGGTGGTAATAATGTAACAATTACTCTGGATAACATTACCTGCGAAGGTGTGTATGTTATGGGAATGTCTACCGGAAATGCTTACATTGTCAACGGAACAAGAGTGAATGGTCCGTTTATGCTGAATGCAGTTATGGGTGGTGGCCATACCTATGTACAGGACAGCTCCTGGACAATTGCAGCAAATGATTATAACGGAAATCCATTAGATGGGAAAGCTCTCCTGGAAGGTTCCACCCGTACATCCCAGTATATGATCAACCAGACTGGTGATCACACATTCACAGTAACCGTCAACGACCTGGGCAAAGCCATGAGAGCATTTGAAACTCTGGATGCTTCCCAGTACACCAAGGCAAGCTACGCAGCCGCAAAAGCAATCTACGATCAGATTGACGGAAGCGCAGATGAGGATATCCAGGGCGATGTAGTTGCCCAGAAAGCAAAAGAGCTTAACGACGCAGTGGCAGCTCTCCAGGCTCCGGCTTCTGAGGAATCTAAGACAGCTCTCCAGTCTGCCATTACAGCAGCCAAAAAGGTAAAAGCAGCAGACTACACCGCAGCATCCTACAAGACATACAAAGCAGCCATCACAGCCGCAGAGACAGTCCTGAATGGTGAAGATTTCTCCGATACAGAGGTAACAGCAGCAACCAAGGCTCTTACCGATGCCAAGGCAAAACTTGTCAAGCTGAAAACACAGTCCATCACCGTTTCTGTAAAGAACACCAAAAATGTGGTTTCCAAGAAATACGGTGACAAGGCATTCTCCCTTGGAGCAAAAGCGAAGACTACTTTAACTTACAAGTCTTCCAACACAAAGATCGCAACTGTAGACAGAAAAGGTAAAGTTACCATCAAAGCTGCCGGTACTGTAAAGATTACCATTAACGCAAAAGCAACCAGCACTTATAAAGCAGCAACAGCCAAAGTGCTGACCATCAAGATCGCCAAGAAAGCTCCGACCATCAAAACAAAGATCGGAACCAAGAACCTTTCTTACAACACTCTTAAGAAGAGAGCACAGGTATTCACACTTGGCACTTCTGTAAACAGCAAAGGTACTTTAACTTACAAGAAACTTTCCGGATCCAGTGCAGTTTCCGTAAACAGCAAGACCGGCAAGCTCACAGTTAAGAAAGGCCTCAAGAAAGGCACTTACAGAGTAAAAGTTCAGATCAAGTCTGCAGCAAAAGGCAACTACACTGCAGGAAGCAGAACTGTAACCGTAACTGTAAGAGTTAAATAATTTACGGATCTTCGGATCAACAGATTCCATTTATGTGAAATCCCCCGGCTTTTTCTCCTGAAAGCCGGGGGATTTTGTCAATATCGATTAAAGGCCGAAATGAAAAAAAATCGGCCTTTTTTTGTGCCGAAAGTCCGGAAAAGCCTGTATTTAAAGCATTTTTAAAATTTTAAAACCGTTCCCGTAAGGAACCAAAGGCGAAAAAACAGTTGACTGAGACTAACAATCGTGGTTACAATGTCAGTATAGAGTTAGCCTGAGACAACAAGCGGCTATTTGTCCGGGCACAAAAGCACAAATAACAGAAAGGCAGAGAAAGAATGAAAAAGAAAGTAATCGCAGTTCTTCTTGCCTCCATGATGGCAACTTCCATGGTTCCGGTAACGGCCATGGCAGAGGATCAGCCTGACGTAGTGAGCGCAGAAGAGACACAGGACCTGTCCACAGAAGCAGATGCAGAGGCCACAGACGGAGATTTTTTTGCAGAGGAAAGTGATGTGCAAGAATCTGAGACAGAAGCTCCGTCAGAAGATGTACAGGAAGAACAGGAGGCAGACGGAGAAGAGCCTGCTGCCCAGGAGGATATGGAGCTGGAGGAGAGCGAAGATGCAGATTCTCTGGATCTTTCCCAGAATACGTTAGAGAGCGATTCTGATGAGGCAGATCCTTTCGGCCTTACCGATGGAACTGCGCCGGCAGCAGAGGCAGCCGGAACTGTGACTCTTAACGGAGTTGCTTTTGACACTTCTAAGACTTATATTGTTCCCCTTACCCTGAAGAATGCCCATAACCTGGATCAAGACAGTGCGGCAGTTGCATGCCCGGGTAAATTCGGAACCCTGATATTTGACGCAGACGGAACTCCGAAGCTTTCCACAAACCTTCGAAGCGTAACCGTTGGAACACTTACAGACTATGCTTATAGCTTCAAGGTTTACCAGGGTGTGAAGCCATCCGGAGCAACCGTTGATGCAGATGTTGCTGCAGCACAGAATGTACCGAAGGCAGACGGAAGCGGAAACCATGAGGTTCCGGAGACCATTTCCTTCGCTATCCCGAAGGATACCTTTGGGGCAGGCGGCGTTTACCTGAGCATGTATGTAGATGCCATGGGCTACGCACCGGATGCTTATCTGCAGATCGACTATGCAGGAGCCAAGGAGTCCGGAGATCCGTCTCTGAACTTTACTACAGAAGTCAGCACTGCAGAGGTAGAGCAGTTCGGCAACTACAATGTAACCTCCCAGGTGACGGTAAAGGACGGACGTATCACAGATGTTTCTCTTGCAGGAAATGATTTCAAGGGAACCCATGCGGACGATAACCAGATGTACTTAAGCAAGGCCATCAATGGTCTTGGAAGCACAAGGGGTATGAAGGAAAAGCTTACCGGCCTCTATATGAACGATGCCCAGAAGCTCAACGATCTGGATACTGTTTCCGGAGCAACCTATTCTTCCAACGCCATAAAGAACGCCACCATGAATGCCCTTGGTGTAAAGATCGAGCAGGAAGTGATCCCGGATGCCCCGACAGAAAAACCGGCACCAGGACTTTACTATATCGAGATGAAAGACCGTACAGATGTGGTTGACCACGGACTGGTTGGCGAGAGCAAAAAAGCTGGCGCATACCTTCGTGTAGACAATGACGGAAAAATGTGGCTGACCTATAAGATGGTTTCCGGAACGACCGGAGAGCCGCTGTATGTTCTGGGCTATAACGGATATTATCCAAACGGTGATACTACACAGCCTCTTACAAAAGAAGGCGTAACATATTCCACAGAGAGCGCAACAGCTCCGACCATCGGTGACTGTACGGTTGTTACGGATATCACAGTTCCTCTTGACGGTATCAGCCAGACCTATGTGAACAACGTATATCTTTATGTGGATGCCATGAAGAACCTGAACGGCGAGGTTTCCGGCGTAAACTTTGACGCAGGTAAGTTCAACATCAATTCCACCATCACTCTGTACTGGGATACCCTGTATAATCTTTCTGAGGATTCCAGCGCAGCAGAGCTTGCAAAGCTTTCCGATGGTGTATACAAATTAACAGGTGAGATGGTAAAAGTGAACAAAGTGGATATGTCCATGAGCAACAATGCCATCAACCACAACATCAAACTGGTAGTAAAGAATGGTGTTCCATATGTGAACATGAACTTCAACAGCCTGACCATCACTTCCCTGAAGGGATATCTGAAGAACCTGAGCTACTATGCAAGTGGCTATGAGGTTTCCAAGACAGGAGAGCCAAGCGGAACTCTGGTTCCGGCAACTGTAAATTCTCTTCAGAAGTTCTCCAACGGAAAGACTCTGAAGGATGATTTCGGAACGGATTATCCGAATGATATTACGTTCCCGCTGTGCGAAGAGGCTCTGGAAGGAAACAATGAGATCCCGCTTCAGGTATTTGTTCCGATCATGGATGCCATCACTCCTGGCTCCGGAAAACAGAACGTTTATCTGCGCCTGGATTACTCCACACTGAAAAAGACCACAGATGCGGATGCAGATTTCGCCGAGACTGAGAAGGCTCCGACAGATCCTTCCACCATCAAGAAACAGGCAGCACAGAGCATCACAGTTGCAGTAAAGAACACCAAAAATGTGGTTTCCAAAAAATACGGTGACAAGGCATTCTCCCTTGGAGCAAAGGCAAAGACAGCCATGACTTACAAGTCTTCCAATACAAAAGTTGCCACTGTAGACAGAAAAGGTAAAGTGACTATCAAAGCTGCCGGAACTGCAAAGATCACCATCACTGCAAAAGCGACCAGCAGTTACAAAGCTGCCACAAAGACCCTGACTGTCAAAGTTGCCAAGGCAGCACCGGTCCTGAAGACAAAGATCTCATCCAGAAATATTTCTTACAATGCACTTCGTAAGAAAGCACAGGTATTTACCCTTGGTGCTTCCGTGAGCAGTAAGGGAAAAATGACCTATGCAAAAACAGCAGGAAGCTCTGCATTTACCGTAAATAAGACAAACGGAAAGATCACGGTAAAGAAGGGCCTGAAGAAAGGTACCTACAAGATCAAAGTGAAGATTTCCGCAAAAGCAACTGCAAAATACAATGCAGGAACAAAGACAGTTCTTGTTACAGTAAGAGTGAAATAAGCTCTGAAAAATCAGTAACCTGATAAAATTCCCCCTCATCCGGCTCCGATGCTTCCCCTGGCATGCGGCAGGACAGAGGGGGATTTTTTGCAGAGGGTATGTTATACTTGATACAGCGGAGGAGTTTTTACAGATCGATACAGACAGGAGAAGGGTTTTTATGAAGATTACGATAACAGCGGTTTCCGTACCTGCCCTCCGGCAGATCCAGGCATTCCGGAAACGCTATGAACAGCAGTACCCGGAGGATGATCTGACCATCGTCTGTTTCTATGTTGCGGGACAGGAACAGCGATACGTTCTGGAACCGGAAAAGATTATAACTGATATCGCTACGGCAGATGTGGCGGTGGTGGATACCATGGGGGCTTCCGAAGAGCTTCAGGAGATCGTGGTAAAAGGCCTCGAAGCCTGTAAGGGCCATCGGATCGTCATTGGAAACGCACTTCGGGACTATATCCGCCTGGGTTCTTTTTCCATGGGTGCCATGGGAAAAATGATGAAAGGTTCCGGCGGGAAAAAAGATTCCGGGAATGTGTCCGGGACGTCCGGCACCGATGGCGCAGAGGTATCCGGCAACGGTGAGAAAAAATCCTCCGCCGGTGCACTTACAAAAATGCACCGGATGCGGCGGATGGCAATGATGATGGGAAATGTGCTGCCTTTTGGTGTCACCCGGGATATGAAGAACGTGTTTCTTCTGATCGATTACTGGCAGCAGGCCACCAGGACAGATATGGAATCTTTTATGCATCTTATCCTCCGGCAGTACGGCGGACGAAAATTTCTCCCGAAGGAGAAACCCTGTACCATGGAGTACGGCGTCTATCTGAAAGATCCTTTTTCCATGGAAACCTGGGATACACCGGCGAAATTCTGGAAGAAGGCGGCTTTTGACAGTCAGCGGGAAACCGTGGCCCTGCTTTTTTACGGACATTCCTATCCCAATGATTTTCTGCCGGTAGTACAGGCTCTGGCAGAGAAACTGGGAGAGAGGTACAATCTGCTTCCCATTGCATTTTCCCAGAATGAGGACGGGGATCTGAAGAAACTGCGGGCATTTCTCACGCAGAAGAAAACACCGGTTTCGGCAGTGGTCAATCTGATGCCCTTCCGCCTGGGTGCAGGGCCCATGGGTGGAGATGCGGATCAGGCGGTGGAAATCCTGAAAGAACTGGATGTTCCCTATTTTAAACCCTTCTGCCTGACCAGAGTTTCCGGGGAGGAATGGGAGCGGGCAGATGCCGTGAATCCCGGAGAGTTTCTTATCAGCATCCTGCTTCCGGAGCTGGACGGCGGGATCCTTACGTTTCCGGTGGGGGTCATGGGAAGTGGAAGCACAGAGGGAGAAGAACCGGTCTTTCCACAGCTGGAACCCATAGCGGAGCGAGTCGATATCTTTGTGGCGCGCCTTTCCCGGATGCTGGAACTTAGAAAGAAAAAACGGAAAGAGAAGCGGCTGGCGGTGATCTTCTATAATTATCCCCCGGGGGAGAGCAATGTGTTCGGAGGAGCATTTCTGGATACCTTTGCCTCGGCATTCAGATTGCTTGAGGGGCTGAAAGAGGCCGGCTATGATACAGAGGGACGCTCTCCCGAAGAGCTTCAGGAAGTGTTTGTCACAGGCGGACACTGCAACCTGCCCCAATGGTGCGAGGAAGGGGAAGGAGGGATCACCTGGGAGTTTGAGGGAGAAGAATATCCCATCCGGGGGATCTGTGTGGGAAATGTTTTTCTGGGACTGCAGCCCCTTCGCGACCCGGAGGGAGAAAGCGGGGATCCGGGAAGATATCACGACCGGAACCGGAAGCCTTCCGGGGAATATCAGGCCTTTTATCACTGGATCCGTGAGAGATTTCAGGCGGACGCCATGATCCACTTCGGCACCCACGGCACACTGGAATTTCTGCCCGGAAAAGATAACGGCATGACCGGAAGCTGCTGGCCGGATCAGCTGGTGGGAGAGATCCCACATTTCTATTACTATTATATAGGAAATCCTTCGGAGGCCATGATCGCCAAGCGCCGTTCCCTGGCAACGCTTGTAAGCTATCAGGCACCGGAGCTTAAAAAGAGCGGTCTGTATGGAGATTATCAGGAACTCAGGGAAATGATCGGAGAGTACCGGGAGAGCATCCAGAGTGCACCGGAGCGGTGCGGGGATCTTCTTTTGAACATCGCAAAAGCAGGGAAGAGCTGCGGATTTCTGGAAGGAGATTCCGGAGAAAACTGCTCGGAAAAAGATCTGGATCTTCTGGAAGAGAGGCTTTATGAATATGAAAACAGTCTGATCACCGATGGTCTTCACGAGATCAACGAGACAGAACTTAACGGGCTGGTACATGGACTGGACGGCGGCTATGTTCCGGTGGGAACGGCAGGAGATGTGGTAAAGAATCCGTCGATCCTGCCTTCCGGACGGAATCTGGTGCAGTTTGACCCAAGGCTGGTGCCCACCAGAACGGCCTGTGAGCGGGGAATGAAGGCGGCGCAGCTTTCGGTGGAGGCTTATCATGAGAAGACGGGGACGTATCCGGACACTACGGCGCTGATCCTCTGGGGACTGGAGACTTCCAGAAGCCAGGGTGAGACTATCGGACAGATCCTGTATTATCTGGGCATCCGTCTGAAAACGGAAAAGAGCAGTTACGATGACCGGCTGGAGGTGATCCCCACCGAGGAGCTGGACCGGCCACGTATGGACGTGGTGATCCACATCTGCGGATTTTTCCGGGACATGTATCCCAACCTGATCAATAACTTAAATGCCATGCTCCGGCAGATCCTCCGGCTTGAGGAAGGACCGGAAAAGAGTTATTTTACGGCAAATACCAGAAAGATGGCAGAAGAGATCCAAAGATCTCATCCCGAAATGGAGGAACGGGAGGTCTGGGATCTGGCATCCTGCAGGATCTTTGGCCCAAAAGAAGGGGAGTATGGAACCCGGCTTACGGATGTTGTGCGAAAAGGCAGCTGGAAGGATGCGGCAGAGATCGGAAGTTCTTTTACCGAGGATCTCTCTTACGGGTATTCCTTCCGGAGGCGAGGAGTGAAAGCCGAAGAAGTGCTGGCCGGACAGTATGACCATGTGGATTTTATTTCCCAGGTGCGCAACAATGTGGAGTATGAGCTGACAGATCTGGATCACTATTATGAATTTTACGGCGGACTTGCCAGAGCCGTGGAGAACAAAAAAGGCAGCAAACCGGTCATGCTGGTGGCTGATACCACCGGTGAGGCGGTGAAGGTGCAGGATCTTAAGAGTTCTCTGGAGCGTGGGATCGCCACAAGGCTTCTAAACCCTGAATGGATTCAGGGGATGATGCGCCATGATTATCACGGTGTGCAGCAGATCGCGAAACGGTTTGAGAATGTGATGGGGTTTGCAGCCTCCACCGATGCGGTGACAGGCGAGACCTTTTCTCGGATGACCCGGTGCTATGCCGGGGATGAAAAACTCCGGAAACAGATGCAGCAAAGCAACAAATGGGCATACATGAAGATGATGGAGCGGCTGATGGAGGCCAGCAACCGAGGCTATTTTGATGCAACGGAAGAAGAACTGTCCCAGATCCGTGAGGCATATCTGGAGGCAGAAGGAGAGGCGGAAGAATGATGCGGGAAAAAACTTATGATTATCCATTTACGGCCATTGTAGGCCAGGAACCTATGAAGGAGGCCATCCTTATCAATCTGGTGAACCCGTCTGCAGGCGGGGTGCTGATCCGTGGACAGAAGGGAACGGCCAAGACCACTGCGGTGCGTGCCATCCCGGGACTTATGAAGGACTGCCGGGTGGTGGAGATCCCTGCCAATGCCACAGAAGACCGTGTGGCAGGAACCATCGACATCGAAGCCGCACTGAAAGACGGGGAAAAACAGTTCCAGCCAGGTCTTCTGAAAGAGGCAGACGGAAATATCCTCTATGTGGATGAGATCAATCTTCTGGACGACCATATCGTGGATCTGTTACTGGATGCGGCGGCAACGGGGCGCAATACCGTGGAGAGGGAAGGGATTTCCTGTACCCATTCTGCCCGGTTTGTACTGATCGGTTCCATGAACCCGGAGGAGGGAAACCTGCGGCCGCAGCTTCTGGACCGTTTTGGCATGGTGGTGGATGTGGAAGCAGAGACAGACGTGGATAAGCGGGTGCAGATCATTGAGAACCGGATGGCCTATGAGAAAAATCCGGGGTATTTCTGCCGGAAGTACAAAGAGTCTCAGGAAGAGCTTTCCGAGAGGATCCGCAGTGCCAGAGAGTTTCTGCCGACGGTGCGTGTCCCAAAGGAGCTGTTAAGGCTGGCGGCACAGATCTGTGTTGCCTACGGCACTGACGGCCACCGGGCGGATATCGGAATGATCCGGACTGCACAGACCATTGCCGCACTGGAAGGCCGGAAAAAGGCTTCCCGGGAGGATCTTGAGCGGGCTGCCCGGTATGTTCTGCCTCACCGGATGCGGAAAAATCCTCTGGAAGACGGACAGATGGATCCTCAGGTGATGGAAGAAATTCTTTCCGCCGGGAAAAAGAGCTCCAGGGAGCCGGAAGCTTCCGGGGAGGGTGACTAGATCCGGGAAAAGGAAGACGGGCAGATTCTGAGGAAGTATTCCTTCCGGTAAAACAGAGCGGAAGAGAGTATTCGGTACTGGAAGTTCTGGAGGGGATGAAACAGGAGATCTTTCTGAAAAGAGAGCAGCAGCCCCGGAAAGAATGGCTGCCGGGTGGGAAGCACAGTGGTTCTCTGGTGATCTCCTCCGGTCAGGAAGAGATTTTGCGAGCCGGAGAGGTGGATCTTCCGGCGTCTGTCCGGGCGGCGCTGGAGAGCGGCAGGATCGGGGGAGAGGACCGGGAGATCAGAGCGTGTGACCTCCGGCTGAAACGCTTCCGGAGAAAAAATAAGGTGTCTATTTTATTTCTGGTGGATGCCAGTCGTTCCCAGGGGGCAAAAGAGAGGCTTTCTTTTGCGAAAAGTGCGGTACTTTCCATCCTGCGGCGGGCGTACAGTGACAGGGACCGGGCAGGAATGGTGGTTTTCGGGAACCGAAAAGCAGAACTGATCCTGCCTTTTACCAGAAGTGTGGATTTTGCGGCAAGGCCTATGGAAGAGCTGAAAGCCAGAGGGAATACCCCTCTTGCCATGGGAATCCGAAAGGCTCTGAAAGTTCTGGAGGCGGAAAAACGGAAGAATCCGGAAGAGACCGGGATTCTGGTGATGCTCACTGACGGCAAGGCCAATTTTGACACCCGGGAGGGAAAGCCCTGGTCTCTTGCCCTTAAGGCGGCTGAGGAGCTGAAACGAAAAGGCGTGCCGGTGTTGGTGATCAATACGGAAAATTCCGTGTTCGGCATGGGGCTGGCCAGACAGTTATCCGATGCGGCAGGCGGGAAATATGTGAAGCTCTGACCGGAAGCTCTGTGTGAAAAAAGCCGGATATCCAGGTGTATCCGGGATCTTGATTAAAGACCGAAATGAAAAAATTTCGGTCTTTTTTTTGTCGAAAAATCGGGAACATGGCGGATTTAAAGGATTTTTGAGATCATCGAACCGTTCCCTGTGAGCACGGTTTGGACGATAGTATGTTGACATTAACTTTTCCTCATGATACGGTTAATCATGGCTAAGAAGTGCTCATAGGAGGATGATGGGTATGAAGATAAAAAAATTTAAGCGAAGCAGTGCGTTTTTTATGGCGGCTGCACTGTGCCTGGGGAGCACATCCGGTGTTTATGCCATGGATGCGAGTGAACTTTCCAGGATCATCGAAGAGGCGAAGAACACAGATACTTCCGGGTATACACCGGAGAGCTGTGAGAGCCTTCAGGCTGCTCTTGAAGGAGCGGAGAACCTTCTTTCAAAAGAAAATGTAACAGAGGAAGAGCTTGGGGCAGGCGGAATGATGCTTCAGGCAATCCTGGAAAATGGTCTGGTGGCTCAGGCGGACAAGTCTTCTCTGGAGGCGGTCCTTTCGGAGGCGGCTGCATACACAGACGGCACACAGGATGGATATGAAGTACTGGATCAGGTACGTGCCCAGGCCCAGGCTGTGCTTGAGGATGGCAATGCCACCCAGGCAGAGACCGACGGCGCGGCATCCGCAGTGGCCCAGGCAGAAGAGAACCTTGGGGGCGGTATCGACAAGACTGTGTTAAGTGACCTGATCACCCAGGCGGAAGCGGTGGATACTTCCGGTTCAGATGACGCTTCCGTACAGCAGTTAAAGTCTGCCATTGCGTCTGCAAAGCAGGTGGCTGCAAACCCGTCTGCCACACAGAGTCTGGTGGATAAGCATATCCAGCTTCTTCAGGCGGCTGCGGAGGCACTTTATCAGAAGACGGACTCCAATACGGTTTATGACGGGGGATACCAGATCGGCGGACTGCTCCACCATGCTACCGCAGATCAGGTTTCCATGGGAAACTCAGCGCTGGTAAAACCTTTCCAGCTGATAAAGAAAGGAAATGATATCCATCTGCGGATCGAATGTACGTCCCTGACGACCAAGCTTGGCAAGCAGAATTTTACCGGCTATCTGGCAAGCATGTGGTATTTTCCGGGATTTACCAGTGAAGATACCCTGCCTTATGCGGCCGCAGAGGAAGGCCAGGCTGTAGATACCGGTGAGACGCAGAATGCGGCGGAGACAGAAGCTGAAGATCCAGAAGAGGCGCAGAGCGCAGCGACGGAAGCTGCGGAGGAGAGTTCTCAGGCACAGACAGAGGATGCAGCAGAAGACGGACTTTTTATGGACGGAGAGGCAGCTTCCGGGGACAGCGACGGTGCAGCGACTGGAGAAGAGGCTTCTGCGGCTCAGGAAGAAACACAGTCTCTGGATGAGAATGAAGTTCCGGCGGCAGAGGCTGCCACAGCAAAAGCAGTGGGTGTGGAATCCTACTATGACATTTATGATTCCTACAACGATCCGAAAAAAGGCACCGATGCCACAGTAAAAGGGAAAAAATATCCCCATTACATAACCATTCCGGTAGAGCTGAATCAGAGCATCGTATGGACCAGGATCTATGTTCCGGTCATGGAAGCCATCAATGCCGGTGGCGGAAAGCAGTATGCGAAACTGTATCTGGACTGGAATGACCTGAAACAGATCAGCGGAACGGAAACGGACAAGGCGGCCCTGAAAAAACAGGTCACAAACGCTCAGAATGTCCAGAAATCCCTTAAACAGGACAGCCAGGGCTATGCCGGTGAGCAGCTTGCCATGCTTGCAGATGCCATTGCGGCAGCTCAGGCAGTTTATAAAAACATGAACATCGACCAGACCGTTGTGGACAATGAGGTAAAAGCCCTTACCATGGCGGTAAATGCGGTGACCAAGGTCAAGGTAGATTCTGATAAGAGTGAGCTTAAGAATGCCATTGAGACCGCCGACAGTTATCTGAATGAGACGGATGTAGAGTATGAAACATCGACCCGTGAGGCGTTACAGCGGGCAAGAGATAAGGCCAGTCAGGTTTATGACAATGAGGAGGCTTCTCAGACAGAAGTCAACAAGTGTGTCACTGCCATAGACAATGCCATCCAGGGACTGATCATCCAGGGAACGGACCGCCGCGAGATCAAAAAAGCGCTGACAAAGGCGGAAACTTATCTGAAAGATACAGCCCATTATACAGCCGCAGATATGGATGTGCTCCGTTCTGTTTATGAAACGGCAAAGGCGGTTTACGGGAACAAAGAGTCCAGTCAGGAAGAGACCGATGCCCAGACCGGTATCCTGGATTATGTGATGAAAAACATGAAGAAGGCTTCCCAGACAAAGGTGGATAAGACCGGACTTCATGAGATGCTTCTCACGGCTTCCAATATGGCAGGCAGGGAAGATACCTATACGGCCGACACACTGAAGACATTAAACTCTGCGATCACTGCCGCAAAGACGGTTTATGATAACAGCAGTGCCACCCAGAGCCAGGTCAATACACAGATCAAAAAGCTTTCCAAGGCAGTCAGCGGACTGAAGAAGAAGTCTTCCGGCAGCAGTTCGAACAGCAGTAATAATAACGGTAATAACAGCAACAACAATAACAACAACAGCAATAATAACGGCAGCAACAGCAGCCTGGATGTGAAGAACCTGGCGGACGGTGTGTATTCCGTCACAGGCTCCATGGTAAAGATCGACAAAACATCCGCATCCATGTCCAACGAAGCCATCAATCACACCATAAAGCTGACGGTAAAGAAAGGAAAATATTCCATCACCATGGACTTCAAGGGTCTGACCATTAACGGACAGCTTGGATACTTAGGTACCCTGAAATATTTTAAGACCGGCTACAAGCTGGATAAATATGGCGCACCATCCGGTTCTCTTGGCAATGTAACGGTGGATTCCTATCAGAAATACACTAACGGCAAGCTGGTGACAGATAACTTCGGAACCAATTATCCGGATGTGGTCACATTCCCGCTGATCGATGAGGCAAAAAATGACGGTTATGTGCCACTGCAGGTTTTTGTTCCCATTATGGATTCCATTACCAAAGGCACCGGAACCCAGCCTGCCTTCCTGAAACTGGACTGGAGCACCCTGAAAAAGACGGACAGCAAGGATCCTGGTTTCGAAAATGATCACAACAATGGTGACGGAAGCAACAGCGGAAATAACAGCAGTAACAATGGAACGAACAGCACCGGAAACGGTTCTCTCAGAGGAAATAATGGCAGCTTAAGTACCAACAGCAACGGTTCCTTAAGCGGCAGTACTTCCAAGGCTGGAGGAAGCTCCTTAAAGAGCAGCGGTTCCCTGAAATCTTCCGGAACCACCACCAAATCCACATCCACAAAGAAATCAGCAGGAACTACTGCGCTGAAATCCGGAAAGAGCATCGGCAGCAAATCGGATTCCAAAGATACGGGAACCACAAAGCTTACCAGCAGCGGCCTTTCCGATACGTCAGATCAGGATCAGGAGACAACCACTTCCGGCGAAGCTTATGCAGATACCGAGACTGGTACCGGGGAATCTTCCGGAAATATGAGAAAAGTGGCAGTTCCGGTATCCGTCAGCGCGCTGGCGGCACTGGCAGGTGTTTTCTATAAGATCAAGAGCAGAGGGGGAAGCCTGAGAAAGAAGGCAGGAAAGAAGAAATGAGAGAGAAAAATTGGAAAAAAAATCTACTGACCTGTTTTGGAGCGGCAGTACTCTTCGTGGCGGCAACTCTGGGATTTCCGGTAACTTCCGTCCACGCGGAGTCGGGAAGTGTGTATTCCTGTACCATTAACCGGTGTTATTCCCATCCGGTGACAGGAGAGATCGAAGACTCCGGCGGTGAGGCATCCTACGCCACCGGACAGGGTATGGTAGAAGGTGCGGTTTATGCAAGTGGTCTGATGGAAGTGACGGACTCCGGCAATTATTATCTGACGATCCGCATGAGCCTGATCGATTATACGTCCGGTCACAGTTTCAGCGTACAGAATGTAGGAGATTCCGGCTGGTCCGGCACAGGCGTCGCGGTAACCGCAAATGGTTCAGACAGCAACGGAACCACCTCCGATATCTGTATCCAGGTTCCAAGCGAGAACTGCATCGTCCGGGTCAGCATGTATGTAACCCCGATGGGAAGAAACGTTACATTTTATCTGTATCCAAGCGATTATTCCGAGGGAAACAGTGTGGGTATGAATACTGCTTTTGTAACAGAAGAAGCAGCATCTGCCGAGGCTTCCGGAAGCGGCGAGGCAGTTGCCAACAGTACCCTGGATACGGGAAGTGCCCAGGAAACGGACGGAACAGAAAGTACGGATGAGGCTGCGCAGGACAATGAGAAGGAAACTCAGAATGATGCGGCGGCCACCCAGGCAGCAGCTGCACAGAGCACTGCAGAAAGCGGCTCCACAGGAAATGCGGATGCCATGAATTCCGGGAACACCGTAGCGGCAGCACAGAAACAGGCAGCAGCTTCCAAAAGCTCTGACGAGTCCGATACAGACAAGGAACTGAACAGCGCCCAGGGACTAAATCTTTCCACAGCGGAAGAGGACAGCATCACTTCCGGGGAAAAGAAATCTGACGGCGAAAGCAGCGTAAAGATCAATACGGTCTTTGCCATTGCTCTGGCAGTGACAGGCTCCGGTCTGGTTCTGATCCTGGTAACTGCACTGATCATCTGGTACTTCCGTAAGAACTGGCGCAGATGGGGCGGAGAGGATGATGACGATGATGAATATTAAATCCTGCATCAGCAGAGGAATTCTTGTCACAGTCCTGGCGGCAGCGTCCCTTCTTCTCACCGGCTGTGTGGATCAGCACCCGGAAGGCACGAAGACAACCGCACAGACAGAAACGGTGGAGTCCATGCTGGAGATCACGGACCCTGTGGAAAAACAGGCAGTGGAAGTGGCAAAAGCCAAGGTACGATCCATGGAGGGATCCCCGAAGATCGTAGCTACTTCTCCGGCAGTTGCGGATATCTGTGACAAACTGGAACTGGATCTGGTTGGGGTATGCTCCAGCAGCATTTCCACCATCCCGGAGCATTATAAAGCTGTAACCACCGTGGGTACAGCCATGAGCCCGGATATGGAGATCGTGGCTTCCCTGAAACCGGACTGGATTTTAAGCCCGATCTCTCTTCAGTCAGACCTTGAACCCAAGTACGAAAATATCGGCGTGGACTGGGCGTTTTTAAATCTTCGCAGTGTACAGGGGATGTACCGTTCCATTCAGGAACTGGGAGAGATTTTTGACAGGGAAGAGCAGGCAGGCACGCTGGTAAAAGAGTTCCGGGATTTCTACGAAGAATACAAAAAGAAGAACGAGGGAAAAGACCATCCCAAGGTGCTGATCCTGATGGGACTTCCGGGCAGCTATATCATTGCTACCGAAAATTCCTACGTGGGAAGTCTTGTGGCTCTGGCTGGCGGTGAAAATGTTTATACAGATACAGATCAGGAATTTCTTACGGTAAACACCGAAGATATGAAGACCAAAGAACCGGATATCATCCTCCGTGCGGCTCACGCACTTCCGGATCAGGTCGTGGAGATGTTTAACGAAGATTTCAAGACCAACGATATCTGGAAACATTTCGACGCGGTAAAAAATGGCAGGGTGTATGACCTGACTTATGAAAATTTCGGAATGAGCGCAACTTTCCGTTATCCGAAAGCACTGGATGAGCTGCAGCCGATCCTTTATCCGGAAAGTGACGAGGATCTGGAAAAAGCGAAAAAGAACAGTGAAAACGCTCAGAAAAATGCAGAGAAATCCAATGCGACCCAGAAATATGAAGACGCGCAGAAATCCGGCACATCCGGAAAAACTGCAGCTGAAGATTCCCAAAAGACCACAGAAAAGGAGAAGTGACAAAAATGGATGAAAACAGAGAAAAAAGAAAGCGGCTCCGTGCAGTGCTCTCCTTTGTGCTCATGGCGGTGCTTCTGATGGTATTGTTTTTTGCAGCCATCAATATCGGAAGCCTGAAGGTTTCCTTCGGAGAGCTGATGAGAGGACTTTTTGTGGAGCGTATTGACGAAGTGGCAACCATCTATGACCTTCGTTTTCCGCGTATCATCATTTCCATGCTGGCAGGAGCCGCCATTGCGGTTTCCGGTGTTCTGTTCCAGGCGGTCCTTAAAAACCCACTGGCGGACCCTGGTATCATTGGTATTTCCAGCGGTGCCAGCTTTGCGGCAGTTCTGATCACAGCTTTTGCACCGGGACTGTATTTCTTTACTCCGCTGGTAGCGTTTTTTGGCGGCGTGGTCGCCTTTTTGATGGTTTACTGTCTGTCCTGGAAGGGCGGCTTAAGTCCTCTTCGTATCATCCTCACCGGTGTGGCAGTAGATGCATTGTTTGCCGGACTTTCCAGCGCTTTTAACAGCATGAGCGGTGGAAATATGTCCGGCGTGGCTTCCATCGTAGAAGCCAATATCACCCAGAAAACCTGGGATGATGTGACAACACTGGTTCCTTATGTTGTGGCAGGGCTTTTCCTGGCATGCCTGTTTATCGGAGAGTGCAACCTGATGTCTCTGGAAGATAAGACAGCACGAAGCCTGGGACTGAACGTCAATGCCACACGAATCGTGATCTCCCTGATCGCGGTACTTCTGGCAAGTATTTCCACAGCCATCGCAGGTGCCATCAGTTTCCTTGGGCTGATCGTGCCACATATCGGAAGGATCCTGGTGGGAAGTGACCACAGGGCACTGGTTCCGTTTTCTGCACTTGCGGGAGCCTTTACCTTCCTTCTGGCAGATACCATCGGAAGGACCATTGCAGCTCCCTATGAGATCAGTGCGGCAGTTGTGATGAGCGTGGTAGGTGGTCCGTTCTTTATCATTCTCTTAAGGAGGTCAAAAAAATATGGTGACTGATACACAGAATACGGAAAAAAAACGACCTGCCATGGAGGTAAAGAATGTATGCTTTTCCTATGGTAAAAACGAGATATTAAAAGGCGCGTCCCTTAAGATCGAAAAAGGCAAGGTGACGACCATTATGGGAGCCAACGGATGCGGTAAATCCACACTTTTTTCCCTGATGACCAAAAACCTGGACCCTGCAAAGGGAAAAGTCCTTCTGGGAGGAAAAAACATCGCAAGGTTGCGTCTGAATGAATTTGCCAGAAAAGTGGCCATTGTACATCAGTACAATACGGCGGCGGATGACATCACCGTGGAGCGTCTGGTTTCTTTCGGAAGAACGCCTCATCTTGGTATGATGGGGATCCGTGGAGAAGAGGATGAGCGGTATGTGAACTGGGCCATGGAAGTGACCAATGTTTCCCAGTTTCGTGAGAGGGAATTATCCAGGCTTTCCGGCGGACAGCGCCAGCGTGTATGGATCGCCATGGCGCTTGCACAGGGAACCGAGATCCTTTTTCTGGATGAGCCGACTACATATCTGGATATCCGATATCAGATCGAGATTCTGGAGCTTGTGCGGAAGCTGAACCGGGAATTTGGCATGACCATCGTCATGGTCCTTCATGACATCAATCAGTCGATCTATTTTTCCGACAAGATCATCGGTCTCGCCGGTGGAAAAGTCATCGTGGAAGGCGAGCCGGAAGAAGTAATCACAGAGGAAAGCATCCATGAACTTTATGGTATTGATCTGAAGGTGGCAAGAGTAGATGGACGTAAATTCGTTTTAACCGTCTAAAGCGTATATAAGAAAGGAAAAGAAAATGAGAAATCCATTGAAAATATTCTGGATCCTGCTGGGGTTTCTTTGCCTTGGACTTGGCACCATCGGAGTGGTACTTCCGATCCTGCCTACGGTTCCCTTTTATATGGCAACGCTGTTCTGCTTTGCAAAAAGCTCGGAACGGCTTCATACCTGGTTTATAGGAACAGACCTTTATAAAAAACATCTGGACAGTTTTGTGCAGAACAGAGCCATGACGCTTGGAACCAAATGCAAGATCATCGGCATGGTGACCGTAGTTATGGTCATCGGATTTATCTGCATGAAAAATGTGCCTGTGGGAAGAATCTGCATAGCCGTTGTGTGGGTATGCCACATTCTGTATTTCTTCCTCAGGGTAAAAACTGTGGAGCCGGAGGTGTGAGCAGCCAATGATCAAGACAAGACTGGTGGGACTTTTGTCCCACGCAAAAAAATATATCGTGTATACGATCCTGTGGCAGTGGCTTGCCCTGCTGTCCCAGGTGATCGCCGTTTTTTCCATTGCAGGGCTGCTGGAAAAAGTGATTTACGGTTCCGTTACTTCAGAAAGTGTAAAACGGACAGTTCTTACGCTGATCCTGGTTGTTGTAATCCGCTTCTTCTGTGAGCGGATGGGCGCAAGGTCGTCCTATCTGGCCTGCGTGGATGTAAAGCGGATCCTCAGAGAAAAAATTTATGAAAAAATGCTGAAGCTGGGTGCTTCCTACAGAGAGCAGGTTTCCTCCTCTGAGGTGGTGCAGGTTTCCACAGAAGGTGTGGAGCAGCTGGAAACCTATTTCGGAAAATATCTCCCCCAGCTGTTTTACAGCCTGATCGCACCGGTAACACTCTTTGTGATCCTCTGCCGGGTGAGCTTAAAAGCCAGCGTGGTACTTCTGATCTGTGTGCCACTGATTCCCATTTCCATTGTGGTGGTACAGAAGATCGCCAGGAAGCTTCTTAACAAATACTGGAGCATTTATACAGGACTTGGAGATTCCTTCCTGGAAAATCTTCAGGGTCTGACTACCTTAAAGATCTATCAGGCAGACCAGCAGAAAGCAGACGAGATGGATGCGGAGTCCCAGCGGTTCCGCCAGATCACCATGAAGGTTTTAACCATGCAGCTGAATTCCACCAGTGTGATGGATATTGTGGCTTACGGCGGTGCGGCCATTGGTATGGCGGTGGTGGTGACGGAGTTTCTACATGGGAATTTAAACCTTTCCGGAACCCTCTGCATTGTGCTTCTGTCCAGTGAGTTTTTTCTGCCGCTGCGGCTGCTTGGATCCTTTTTTCATATTGCCATGAACGGTATGGCTGCCAGTGATAAGATTTTCCGGATATTGGATCTTCCGGAGCCGAAAGCCGGAGAGAAGACTCTGCCGGAGGGCGGTCTGGATATTTCTTTTCGGGATGTGCATTTTTCCTATGAGAAGGACCGTGAGATCCTTGGTGGGATCGATCTTCAGGTTCCTGCGGGAAGCTTTGTTTCCCTGGTTGGAGAGTCCGGCTGTGGTAAGAGTACCATTGCGGGAATCCTCTCCGGAAAGAACCGGGAGTTTTTCGGTGATATCCGTATCGGAGGAGTTGCCCTCGGGGACGTTCGCGAAGATGACCTGATGGAACATGTGGTTCTGGTGCGCCACAACAGTTATCTCTTTAAGGGAACAGTTCGTGAAAATCTTCAGATGGCAAAAACGGATGCCACGGATCAGGAAATGCGTGAGGTCCTTAAGAAGGTCAATCTCCTTGGATTTCTGGATACCCAGAACGGGCTGGATACGGCCCTTCTGGAAAAGGCAGGAAATCTTTCAGGGGGTCAGTGCCAGAGGCTTGTGATCGCCAGGGCACTTCTTGCGGATGCCCCTGTGTACATTATGGATGAAGCCACCTCCAACATTGATGTGGAAAGTGAAGAGCTGATCATGGATGTTATTCATGAGATGGCAAAAACCAGGACTGTACTTCTGATCTCCCACAGACTTGCCAATGTGGTACAGTCCGATCAGATCTACTTCCTGAAGAACGGTGAGATCAGAGAATGCGGAAAGCATGAGGAACTGATGGCCCTGGGTGGCGATTATTGTCATCTGTATGAGAGCCAGAGTGCGCTGGAAAATTATGGGAAGGAGGGAAATGTGTGATGAGTGACAATAACGCACGTGAAATGGCTGAAACTCAGAAAAATATATACAGGCAGAAGACAGATATGGCCATGGCGGGAACAGATACAGCGAAAAAGCGAAGAAGTGCCATTGCTATCATGAGAAGTCTTATTGGTCTGGTGAAACCACTTCTACATATTATGGTGGCGGCTATTCTTTTGGGAACTGTGGGATACCTATGTGCCATTTTCCTGACCATCCTGGCAGGGCAGGTGATCCTCCATGGTCTGGCAGGAAGTACAGCAGGTGCCGGGATTTCTGGTATTCCGGAGGTTGTTATAAAGAGTACCTGGCTTGCCGGAACTTCTGTGAAAGGGATCATTGCCGTTATGATCCTGATTGCGGTGCTCCGTGGTGTCCTTCATTATGTGGAGCAGTATTGTAACCATTTTATCGCGTTTAAACTTCTGGCGATCATCCGCCATAAGGTATTTGCGGTTTTGCGTAAGCTCTGCCCTGCGAAGCTGGAAGGTCGTGACAAAGGGAACCTGATCTCCATTATCACCACGGATATTGAACTTCTGGAAGTTTTTTATGCGCATACCATTTCCCCCATTGCTATTGCAACACTGACTTCTGTGATCATGGTAGTTTTTATCGGAAGATATCATGTGCTTGCCGGAGTTCTGGCTCTGACCGCCTATCTGATCGTAGGTGTGGTGATTCCCCTGTGGAATGGAAAGCATGGAAGTCAGAAGGGTATGGAATTCCGTACGGAGTTTGGTGAGCTGAACAGTTTTGTGCTGGATTCTCTCCGCGGCCTTGATGAAACCATCCAGTACAATCAGGGTGAAAAGAGAAAAGGCCAGATGTCTGACCGTTCCCGGAAACTTGCAGGAATGCAGGAAGACTTAAGCCGTATGGAAGGATCTCAGAGATCATTTACGAATCTGATGATCCTGCTTGCGTCCTTTGGAATGCTGGCGCTGACGATCCATCTTTATGGAAAAGGTGAGATCGGTTTTGACGGAATCCTGACCTGTACCATTGCCATGATGGGATCTTTTGGCCCGGTTGTGGCACTGTCCAGTCTTTCCAATAACCTGAATCAGACTCTGGCAAGTGGTGAGCGTGTGCTTTCGCTCCTGGAGGAGAAACCACTGGTGGAGGAGATTCCGGATGGAATCGAGTTTCACGCAGTTGGAAGGTTTAATGATGTGGAGAAACAAGATGAACCGGAACGGATAACAGCTGGTATGTATGTTAAGGGTTGGGAAAAAGATGGAGCATATAGCTCTGATTCGGAGAAGATTGAAAATGAATCTGTTGTTGGATTTACAGGTGCAGAAGTCTCTCATGTGACATTCGCATATGAAGATGAAACCATCCTGGACGACTACTCCCTGAAACTTGTACCGGGTAAGATCACCGGTATCCATGGAGCCAGCGGTTCCGGAAAATCCACACTTTTAAAGCTTCTGATGCGTTTTTGGGATGTAAGTGCAGGCAGCATTTTCGTAGATAACAGAAATGTAAAAGAGATCCCGACACGCAGGCTGCGGGATCTGGAAAGCTATGTGACACAGGAAACCCACCTGTTCCACGATTCCATCGCAAACAATATCGCCATCGCAAAGCCAGGCGCAACCCGTGAGGAAATCATGGAGGCCGCAAAAAAAGCTTCCATCCATGAATTTATCATGACCCTTCCAAAAGGATATGACACAGAAGTCGGAGAACTGGGAGACACACTATCCGGCGGCGAAAAGCAGAGAATCGGTATTGCAAGAGCCTTCCTCCACGACAGCCCACTCCTTCTTCTGGACGAGCCGACCTCCAATCTGGATTCCCTGAACGAAGGCATCATCCTGAAGTCTCTGAAAGAAGATAATGCCAACCGTACCGTCGTGCTGGTGTCACACAGAACTTCTACAATGAACGTTGCAGATGTGGTGTATGAGATGGAGAATGGGAGAGTGTCGTGAAGGGATGTGATCTTTTTGCTTGACTTTGCAATTGTGTAAGTTATTATACTTATAAGAAAGTAGCTTACGAGTTAGTAAATTTATTTGCCCCGTTGGAGAAATCTGACGGGGCATTTTACTAAGAGGGGGTTAATGGTGGGAGAGATAAGTATGAAATATATTGCACATTGTGATGAAGGACGCGAACAGAGTATATTAGATCATTTGCAGGGAACAGCAGAAAAAGCAAGAGATTTTGCTGAAGTTTTCGGAAAAGGTGACTGGGGATATTGCTGTGGAATGTTACATGATATTGGAAAATACAGTGATAAATTTCAACGAAGAATCCATGGAGAAGAAATAAAGGTGGATCATGCGACAGCAGGAGCGAGAGTTTGTCTGGAACTTGGAGGAATGTATCCGTTTCTAGAGATGTGTATTGCCGGACATCATGCAGGGCTGTCTGATTATGGAACCAGTATGGATGCAGGAAATTCACCTACGACACTTGGAAGAAGAAAGAAGAAAATAGAAGATTTTCAGGCATACAAAAGCGAAGTGCAGATTCCGGAATTAAAAACACCGCCAATCAACGTGGAAAAAATGCCGGATGTGAATTTCTCTTTGAGCATGTTTACGAGAATGCTATATTCCTGCCTTGTGGATGCGGATTTTCTTGATACAGAAGAATTTATGACAGAGGGAAAATCAGGACGGCAACAGGGTCAAAAAATGCCGGAGCTTTTGGATAAACTGGAAAAATATATAGAAGAATGGCTGAAAAATACAGAAAAAGAAAGCGTAAATGGCAGAAGAACAGAGATTTTGAAGGCCTGTCTGGAAAGAGGAGAGAAAGAAAAAGGATTTTTTCGGTTAACGGTTCCCACAGGTGGAGGAAAAACCGTTGCATCGCTTGCTTTTGCGTTGCGACATGCAGTGAAACATCATATGAATCGTGTGATTTATGTGATACCATACACCAGCATTATTGAACAGAACGCAGAGGTTTTTCGGAAGATAGTGGGAGATGAAAATGTTCTGGAGAATCATTGTAACGTGGATTATGAAGGCTCAGAAGAGTTAAAAGCAATGCAGCTTGCAGCAGAAAACTGGGATAAGCCAGTAGTGGTCACAACGAATGTACAGTTTTTTGAATCTTTATTTTCAAATAAATCTTCCAAATGCAGAAAACTGCATAATATAGCCAACAGTGTGATCATATTTGATGAAGCCCAGATGCTTCCTAATGACTATTTGAGACCTTGTCTGGCGGCAATTGAAGAGTTGGTGATAAATTATAAAGCAAGTGCAGTATTGTGCACCGCCACTCAGCCGGCATTGGATTCTTTTTTCAATAATATAAAGCGGATTACGGAACTTTGCCCAAGAATGGAAGAACAGTTTAAGTTTTTCAAAAGAGTTCAGTTTGAAAATGCCAGAAAATTATCGGAAGAAACACTGGAAGAAAATCTGTTGAAAGAAACACAGGTATTGTGCATTGTAAATACAAAAAAGAAAGCACAGAAAATTTATAAGGCTATAAAAGGTGAAGGCGTTTATCATTTATCTACGAGCATGTATCCAAAACATAGGAAACGTATGTTAAAACAGATAAAAGAAAGGCTGGATGAAGGAAAAAAATGTATTGTAATCGCAACAAGTCTGGTGGAAGCAGGAGTGGATCTTGATTTTTGTACGGTATACAGGCAGATTGCAGGAATGGATTCTATCATTCAGGCAGCGGGAAGATGTAATCGTGAAGGAAAACGGACGATAGAAGAAAGCAAAGTGGTGATTTTTCAGTTTGATGATACAGAAAAAGTTCCGGGGCAGAGACAACAGATAGATGTTTCGAAAGCACTGCTTGCAGATGAATGTAAGATCGAAGATCTGCAGACAGTGACAAGATACTTTGAAATGCTTTATCATATGCGGGGAGAAAGTCTGGATAAGAAAAAAATCTGTGAAGAACTTAATGGGGGATGGCATAATTTTGCTACAGTGGGAAAAGAGTTCAAATTAATAGAAGAAAATACGGTGACGATTTTTGTGAATCAGGAAGATGAGGCACAGGAAATACTAACGGATTTGAAAAATAAAGGATTCACAAAAGCTGGAATGAGGCGAGCGGCACAATATTGCGTGAATTTGTATGAAAAGGAATTTGAAAAATATAATGATGCAGGTATGTTGAGATTGATTTCTGAGGATATACAGGATTTCTATGAGCTGACAGATTCAGAACAGTATTCTGAGGAGATAGGATTGAATCTTGCGGTTGATTATGGTATGGCACTTTGGTCGTGAAGAGGACATATAAACAGAACAGGGAGATTAAGGTGAAAAAACCTCAATCTCCCTGTTCTAATTCTACACGGTTACATTTAAAACTATTATTTCAATCCGCAGGAATCATTTTAATCGAATTAAGCAAGTCCCCTGCCTTCATAGGCATTAAAATGTTTTCTGACATACTATAAATATAATATACAAATAGAAAAAATTCAATAGGTTTAAATGTAAATAATTTAGGAGTAGGTATTGTATATTTTGGATGAGTGTAGTATATTTAAGATGACAAGAAAAAATAAAAGAAAATTATAAAAAATAAAAAGAATTTACAGAAAAAAGGAGCTGTATATGATTCTATATCATGGGAGCAAAGAGGTAGTGGAATATCCGGAAATCAGAAAGGCGAGGTTCAACAAAGATTTCTATTTTGGTTTTTATTGCACAAATATTGAAAAACAGGCAGAACGGTGGGCGACAAGATATGGTGAAAAAGGATATATCAATAAGTATGAATATACAGAAAATACAGAATTGAAAATCCTCAGATTTGAAAAAATGACGGAAGAATGGCTGGATTTTATTATTTCCTGCCGGAATGGTCAATCTCATCAGTATGATATTGTGGAAGGCCCAATGGCAGATGATACCATCTATAATTATTTGCAAAATTATCTGGATGGCAAAATTTCAAGAGTAGCGTTTTGGGAATTGGTAAAATTCAAATATCCCACACATCAGATTAGTTTTCATACAATTACAGCATTGGATACTTTGCAGTTTGTGGGAAGTGAGGTCGTATATGGCAAGGAAAAATAACAACAATCTGTTTTTTACGTGTAGCTTGATTGAGTATATAGGACGGATGCAAAAACAGCGCCGTTGGGAAATTGTAGATTATCTTGGTAGGGAAAATATAAAGAGAATCTATGCTTATGCGGATGTATTTCATTGTGAGCCAATAGAAAAAGTTGCTGCAGAGTTTACCGAGCAGTGTAACATTCCAGAAGGGGAATTTGATAATGTATCCATGTGCAAATATACAGTTCCGGATTACTGGGATATTGGAGAAGTATATGAGCGATTAATAGAAGATGTATATAATGAAACAGAAATTGAGAAAGGAATCTGGGAAATCTATCATTCCTGGATTGATGCACATATTTCGGATTATAATACAGATTTTTACTATCAGTCGAGAGAGTATATAGCGGAATGTTATAAAGCAGGAGAAATATTATAGAAAAGAGGAAGCGCTTATGGGGATGGGAGTAAAGGTCAGAGTCTGGGGAGATTATGCACTGTTTTCCAGACCGGAGATGAAAGTAGAGAGGTGCTCTTATGATGTGATAACACCATCAGCTGCCAGAGGGATTTTGGAAGCAATTTACTGGCATCCCGGTATGAAGTGGTGCATAGATAAGATTTATGTAAAGAAACCGGTTAAATTTACCAGTGTAAGAAGAAATGAGGTAAAAAGCAAAGTATCGGCAAGTAAGGTGTTAGAAGCCTACAATGGAGGTAAAAAGCCTTTATATTTAAGCAGTAAAGAGGAAATTGTGCAGAGAGCATCTTTGCTGTTAAGTGACGTAGAGTATGTTATTGAAGCTCATTTTGAAATGACCGAAAAAGCAAATGAAACTGATAATCCGGGAAAATTTAAGGATATCATTATGCGAAGACTGAAGAGAGGTCAATGTTACCATATGCCGTATTTTGGATGTAGAGAATTTCCTGCAAATTTTGAATTGTACAATGAAGAAGAAATTCACACAGCATATGATGATGTGGAGGAAAAAGACTTTGGATTTATGCTGTATGATATTGATTATTCAGATGAAAAGAATCTTAGCCCCATGTTTTTCAGAGCAGTTATGAAACAGGGAGTGATAGATGTGCAAAACTGCGAGGTGGTTCGATGATACTGCAGGCATTGGTAAAATACTATGAAGATCTGGAAAAACAAGGAAAACTGCCCAGGCAGGGATGGTGTCAGGCGAAAGTTTCTTATGGAATTAATTTATCCATAGATGGAAATATAAAAAATATCATATGGTTGAAAGATCAGGTTCAGGCAGGAAAAAAGCAGATTTGGATTTCCAAAACAATGACAGTTCCGACAATGCTTACGCGGTCTTCCGGAGTCGCTGCGAATTTTCTATGTGACAATTCGAAATATCTTCTTGGAATTGATAAGAACGGTACAGGAAAAAGAATTACAGAGTGTTTTGAAGCGGCAAAAGAAAAGCATATTAAATTATTGGAAAATACTTCTGGGGAAATGGCACAGGCCATATGTGCGTTCTTTCATAAATGGAATCCGGAAGAAGCAAAAGAGAATACAGCTGTTTTAGAAAATTGGGAAGAGATTACAGATGGTGGAAATCTTATATTCTGTATGAATGAAAAATATGCTCAGGATGACGATGAAATAGAAAGACTATGGGATGCCAGCAGTAACCAATCGGAAACAGATATGGATGGAATCTGTCTGGTAACAGGAAAAAAAACAGAGATTTCAAGAATTCACAGGAACATAAAAGGAGTTCCGGGAGCACAATCCAGTGGTGCAGCTTTGGTTTCTTTTAATGCACCATCATTTGAATCTTATGGAAAAGAACAGAGCTATAATGCACCTGTTGGAAAGTATGCGGAGTTTGCTTATACAAGTGCATTAAATTATTTGCTGGCACAAAGAAAATATACATTTTCACTGGGAGATTCTATCATTGTGTACTGGGCAGAGGAGGCAAAAAAAGAATATCAGGATGTACTTCTGGCATTGTTAAATCCGGTAAAAGACAACCAAAACGAAGTACATGCATTCTTTGAAAAACTCAGAAAAGATGAACAGATCATGATTAATGATATGGAATTGAATCCATCTCAGAAGTTTTATATTTTGTGTCTGGCGCCAAATGCTGCCAGATTATCTGTAAGGTTTTTTTATCAGAGTTCATTTGGAAATATCGCGAAAAATCTGGCATGTCATTATGAACGAATGCAGATGACAAAACCTAAATGGGAAGAGCGGGAATATCTTGGAATTGAAGATATGTTAAAAGAAACAGTGAATATGAATTCACGGGATAAAAAACCGATTTCCAATATGGCCGCTATGGTGTTTTCAGCTATTTTACAAAATTCCAGGTATCCGGCAAGTTTGTATACAGATGCATTAATAAGAATACGGGCTGAGCAGGGATGTGTAACATGGGGAAGAGCTTCCATTCTTAAAGCGTTTCTAATGAAAAATTATAAAAATATGGGAGGAGAAATTTACATGGGTTTAAATGAAGAATCTAATGATGTAGCGTATGTACTGGGAAGATTATTTGCCGTTTTGGAGTCAATTCAGACAGATGCAAATCCGGGAATAAAAGCAACGATTCGAGATCGGTATTTTAACTCAGCATGTGCGACACCGGCATCGGTATTTCCGGTATTGTTTAAATTAAAGAACAGTCATATCAAAAAATTGGAAAGGGAGAAAGAAAGTGCAAAAGTGTATTATGAAAAACTTTTGACACAGATTGTGAGTAAACTGGAAATGTATCCAAAACGCTTATCGCTGGAAGAACAGGGAAGATTTATTTTGGGTTATTATCATCAGATGCAGAAAAAATATGAAAAACGGGAGGGAAAATAGATGAGCGAAGTTATTAAAAACAGGTACGAGTTTGTAGTTTTATTTGATGTAGAAAATGGAAATCCAAACGGAGACCCGGATGCAGGAAATATGCCAAGAATAGATCCGGAAAGCGGCTTAGGACTTGTTACGGATGTCTGCCTGAAAAGAAAAATAAGAAATTATGTGGAAACAGTAAAAGAGGATGCACAGGGTTACAAAATTTATATTAAAGAAGATGTTCCGTTGAATCGAAGTGACAGAACTGCATGTGAAAATATTGGAATCAAAGAAGCAGATGATAAGAAAGTAACGGAAGCATTAAAAAAACTGAAAAAAAATGATCCGGATGTGGATTCAAAATTGCGGGATTACATGTGTGAAAATTATTATGATATCAGAACTTTCGGCGCGGTAATGACTACTTTTGTAAAAGCTTCTTTGAACTGTGGACAGGTGAGAGGACCGGTTCAGATCGGATTTGCGAGAAGTATCGATCCGGTGATCAGTCAGGAAGTTACAATTACCCGTGTGGCAATCACAACAGAAAAAGATGCCGAAAATAAAAGTACCGAAATGGGAAGAAAGAGTATTGTGCCATATGCATTGTATCGCGCAGAGGGCTTTATATCTGCAAATCTTGCACGAAAAATAACAGGATTTACAGAAGAAGATCTGGAACTTCTGTGGGATGCGATCATAAATATGTTTGAAAATGACCATTCAGCAGCCCGTGGAAAAATGTCAGTACGTGAACTGATCGTGTTTAAGCACAGTAAAGAATTGGGAGATTGTCCGGCATATAAATTGTTTGATGCAGTCGAAGTAGCACGAAAAGAAAATGTAGAATATCCGAGAAGATATCAGGATTATACAGTTGAAATTCATAATGATAAAATACCGGAATCTATTGAAGTAAAAAGGATGATTTGATGGAGTATACAGAAGATGATTATTTGATGATATCAGGTATACAGCATTTTAAATTTTGCAGAAGACAGTGGGCATTGATCCATGTTGAGCAGCAGTGGGCAGAAAATGTTCATACAGCTGTTGGAAAACTGATGCACCAGAAGGTACATGATCCATATTTGACGGAAAAAAGAAAAGATACTATTTTGGTAAGAGCTTTGCCGGTTTCTTCAAGAATTATGGGAGTGAGTGGAGAATGTGATCTTGTGGAATTTCATAAATGTGAAGATGGAATACGGCTTCATGGACATAGAGGAATGTATTCTGTTTATCCGGTAGAATATAAAAAAGGAAAGTCAAAATCAACAGATGCGGACAGGCTGCAGCTTGTGGCACAAGCTTTATGTCTTGAAGAAATGTTTTCAACAACAATATCTGTGGGAGCACTTTTTTATGGAGAAACAAGACGCAGAGAAGTTGTGGAAATTACAGATGATCTGAGAAATGAAGTCAGAGATATGTTTAATGAAATGCATCAGTATTATAACAGAGGCTATACGCCAAAGGTGAAAACAGGCAAAATGTGTAATTCCTGTTCCTTGAAGGAGATTTGTCTGCCGAAATTAAATAAAACAATTTCTGCAAAGAATTATATAGCCCAGATGTTGAGGGAGGAAGAGACATGAAAAAACTGTTGAATACATTGTATGTAACTTCTGAAAACAGCTATTTGGGACTGGACGGAGAAAACATTGTTGTCTTTGAAGACAATAAAGAAAAAGGAAGACTTCCGCTACATAATTTGGAAGGGATCATTTCTTTTGGATACCGTGGTGTCAGTCCGGCACTTATGGGAGCTTGTGCGGAAAGAAACATTTCACTTTGTTTTATGACACCTCAGGGGAATTTTCTTGCTCGAGTAACTGGAAAGACAAGAGGAAATGTGCTTCTGAGGGAACAGCAGTATGCAAGCTGGTTAGATTCTGCAATCAGCATGGAAATTGCAAAAAACTGTATAGTTGGAAAGGTATATAATGCAAGATGGGTATTGGAACGTTGTGTCAGAGATCATGGTATGCAGATAGATGTGGAGAAAATAAAAACTGCATCAGAAAAGTTAAAATATACGTTGGAACTGATTCAAACATGCGAATCGAAGGCACAATTAAGAGGATTTGAAGGAGAAGCAGCCAGTGTTTATTTTGGAGTTTTTGATGAAATGATCCTGCAGCAGAAAAAGGATTTTTCATTTCAGGGAAGAAATAAAAGACCGCCATTAGATAACATGAACGCAATGTTGTCTTTTGTATATACGCTGTTGACGAATACAATTGCTTCTTCTCTGGAGTGTGTAGGTTTGGATCCTTATGTTGGATATCTTCATACCGAAAGACCGGGAAGAGTTTCACTGGCTTTGGATCTGATAGAGGAATTAAGAGCTGTACTGGCAGATCGTTTTGTACTCTCACTTGTTAACAAAAAGATTGTAAGTGGAAAAAATTTCACTAAAAAAGAAAACGGAGCTGTTTTGATGGATGAAGAGATTCGAAAGAAGCTGTTGGTAGAATGGCAGAAGAAAAAGAAAGAAACGATTACTCATCCATTTCTGAAAGAAAAGATAGAATGGGGAATGGTTCCTTATGTACAGGCCATGCTGCTGGCAAGATATCTAAGAGGAGATTTGGATAGCTATCCGGTATTTTTATGGAAATGAGGTGACAAAATGCTGGTACTGATTACCTATGATGTAAATACGGAGACAGCTGCAGGAAGGACACGTTTGCGTAAGGTGGCGAAGCAATGTACAAATTACGGAAGACGGGTACAAAATTCTGTATTTGAGTGTATTTTGGATAGCGCTCAAAGTGTTGCTTTGAAGGGAATATTGTCTGATATTATTGACAAAAATAAAGATAGCTTACGTTTTTATTACCTCGGAAATAATTATCAAACTAAAATAGAACATGTAGGGATAGAGCATGGAATTCCAGTAGATCAACCTTTAATTATGTAAGTGCGAATCAGAAGTACACATAAAATATCGGTAGGGTTCGCACTACAAATATCAGAAAAGTAAAATGAATAACACCAAAGAAAAGAGAGAAGGGATAATAAAAAGTAGAAAAATTATATTTATTGCATAAAAAAGCAAAGAATATTTGTGAAAATTTGCTGTCGTTCCCCACGAGGGAACGTGGATTGAAATTGACAGAAGGAGACCTTGAAGGCGATGAATGCGCTGTCGTTCCCCACGAGGGAACGTGGATTGAAATGATTCCAAAGATTGATACAAAAAACGTTAAGTCGTCGTTCCCCACGAGGGAACGTGGATTGAAATAAGAGCGTCCCTGATGCGAAACTGCTGTGGGCGTGTGTCGTTCCCCACGAGGGAACGTGGATTGAAATGTTTCAAGAAAATAGAACATAGACATGAGGTGAGGTCGTTCCCCACGAGGGAACGTGGATTGAAATTGGGAAAACTGGTCACTCTTGCGAATGCATTTAAGTCGTTCCCCACGAGGGAACGTGGATTGAAATCGATGCTGACATGGATTATTGAAACTGGGATCCCGTCGTTCCCCACGCGGGAACGTGGATTGAAATTTCAAGACGGTTAGCAAGCCACTAAACCAGATTACGTCGTTCCCCACGCGGGAACGTGGATTGAAATCTTTTTGGAATGTACTATCTGTTTTGCTTACATCTGCAGTCGTTCCCCACGCGGGAACATGGATTGAAATAACAAAGAGGAAATCAAACGGTGTGGTACATGGGGTGTTCCCTATGCGGGAACAAAAACCACAAAAACCGGAAATCGCAATTAATACTTGCATTTAACGAACATTGGTGTTACAATGAACGAAACTAAGAACTTGTTGGCATAGGAGTGGGCGAGAGCCCGCTCCTATTTGCTGAGAAGGAATTTGTTCAGAAACAGGCAGAAACAGGAAAGGCAGGTGGGAAGCATGAGCAGACGGGAAGAATATGAACAGAAGACAGAGGCGATCCTTACACCAATCGTGGAGTCCAGGGGCTTTGAACTGGTAGATGTGGAGTATGTCAAGGAAGCCGGGACCTGGTATCTCAGAGGCTATATCGACAAGCCGGGCGGAATCACAGTCAATGACTGCGAGGACGTAAGCCGTGCATTCAGCGACATACTGGATGAGCAGGATTTCATCGAGGACAGCTATATTATGGAGATCAGTTCTCCGGGACTTGACCGGCCTCTTAAAAAAGAAAAAGACTTTAAGAGAAGCCTTGGCAAGCTGGTGGAGATCCGTACCTACCGGCCTATCGAGAAACAGAAAGAATTCTGCGGTATTTTAAATGCATATGATAGTAACAGTGTGACAATCGATGAAGACGGCACAGAACGCACTTTTGATAAAAAAGATATCGCCCTGATCCGCCTTGCGATCGAATTCTAAAAGAGAATCGAATCTGTAAAATTCAGGAGGAAAAAAAGGAAAATGAGCAGAGATTTAAGAGACGCGCTGGACGTTCTCGAAAAAGAGAAAAACATCAGTAAGGATACACTGCTGGAGGCAATTGAGCAGTCACTGATCCAGGCATGTAAAAACCATTTCGGAAAGGCAGATAACGTTCACGTTATGATCGATCCGGAGACCTGTGACTTCAGTGTTTACGCTGACAGAACTGTTGTAGAGCATGTGGAGGATCCAGCTCTTGAGATTTCTCTGGTGGATGCACAGAAAACAAACACCAACGCAGAGATCGGCGATGTTATGAAAGTTGAGATCCAGTCCAAGGAATTCGGACGTATCGCAACTCAGAACGCAAAGAACGTCATTCTTCAGAAGATCCGTGAGGAAGAGCGCAAAGTTCTCTACGATCAGTACTACGGAATCGAAAAAGAAGTAGTAACCGGTATTGTTCAGAGAGTAATGGGCAAAAATGTCAGCATCAACCTCGGTAAGGCAGACGCAGTCCTCACAGAGAACGAGCAGGTAAAAGGCGAGACATTCCAGCCGACCGAGCGAGTAAAAGTTTACATTCTTGAAGTTAAGGATACACCGAAGGGACCGCGTATCCTGGTTTCCAGAACACATCCCGGTCTTGTAAAGAGACTCTTCGAGTCCGAGGTTGCAGAGGTAAGAGACGGTACCGTTGAGATCAAGAGCATTGCCCGCGAGGCAGGTTCTCGTACCAAGATCGCTGTATGGAGCAACGATCCGGATGTAGATGCTGTGGGAGCATGCGTTGGTATGAACGGTGCACGTGTAGGTGCAGTTGTTAACGAGCTTCACGGTGAGAAGATCGATATCATTAACTGGGATGAGAACCCGGCAATCCTTATCGAGAATGCATTAAGCCCTGCAAAGGTTATCGCAGTTATGGCTGACCCGGATGAGAAGACCGCACTGGTCGTAGTTCCGGATTACCAGCTTTCCCTTGCTATCGGCAAGGAAGGACAGAACGCACGTCTTGCTGCAAGGCTTACAGGCTTCAAGATCGACATCAAGAGCGAGACACAGGCAAGAGAGTCCGGTGACTTCTACGATGATTACGATGAGGAACACGAGGAAGCAGAGGAAGAAATGACAGAAGAGGCTGTTTCCGAAGAGATTGAAGAAGCAGAGGAAGATACAGAAGAGACAGAAACAGAAGCTGAAGAAACAGCAGATGGAGATGCCGAAGAATAATGAAAACGAGAACCAAGATTCCCATGCGTCAGTGTACCGGCTGCAGGGAAATGAAAAGCAAAAAGGAAATGATACGAGTTCTCAGGACAGCAGAGAATGAGATCATCCTGGACGCTACAGGTAAGAAAAACGGACGCGGCGCATACCTTTGTTTCTCAGAGGAATGCCTGGAAAAGGCTATCAAAAACCATGGCCTGGAGCGTTCCTTGAAAATGGCAGTTCCGGATGAAGTGTATCAGAACCTCAAAAAGGAGTTTGGATCAATTGAAAAACAATAAGGTTTTATCACTCATCGGACTTGCGACAAAAGCAGGAAAAACAGTGAGCGGAGAATTTTCTACAGAGAAATCCGTAAAAACAGGAAAAGGTTTCCTGGCACTGGTGGCAGATGATGCCTCCGAAAACACAAAAAAGAAATTTCGGAATATGTGTACCTATTATGAAGTTCCGTTATATTTCCTTTCAGACAAAGAGAGCCTGGGCAGAGCAATGGGCAAAGAATTCCGTGCCAGCCTTGCCGTGCAGGACGAAAATTTTGCAAAGGCGATCATGAAGGCGCTGGAAAAAGAATCCGGCAGATAACCTGCATGATACAGGCGTCTGTAAGGAGGTTTGACGTTAGAAATGATAAAAGATAAATTCAACAGATCGGGAAAGGAGCAATATAGACAATTGGATACTCCAAAAACAGAAGAAAAGACAACAACGGTGAATACAGAGGGTAACAAGTCTGAAGCACCGAAAAAGAAAAAAAATATCATCCGTGTATTTCATGCACAGAATGCCAGCGATGGCGGTAAAGGAAGAAGAAAACCGGCAGCAGGCGAGAGAAAGGGACCGGCACGTCCACAGAACGGCGGTCAGAGAAACACAGGAGCAAACACAAGAAACGGTGAGTCCGGTGAGCAGAGAAACGGTCAGAGTGGACAGAATCGCACTCAGGGCGGAAGACCGCAGGGCAACCGTCCGGAAGGAAGAAGAGACGGAAATCGTGACGGAAGAACCTTCGAAGGAAGAAGAGACGGCGGAAATCGTTTTGGCGGAAACCGTTCCCAGAATGGCGAGGGACGTCCGGCAAGACAGGGCGAGGGAAACAGAGGCCCACGCCAGAATGACGGAAGAGGCGGAAGTCGTTTCAGCGGTGGAGCAAACCGTGGCCAGGGCGGAAGCTTTGAAGGAAGAAGAGACGGCGGAAACCGTTTCGGCGGCGGAGTAAACCGTGGCCAGGGAGGCCAGGGCGGACGTTCCGAAGGCGGAAGAGGCGGAGATAACCGTTTCGGCGGAGCAAACCGTGGTGGCCAGGGCGGCGGACAGCGTCCGGGACAGAGAAGAAGCGGTGGCTCTTCAGATGCTGTATTCACCCCGGAGCTGACCAAGACATCCAAGGACAGCAAGCGTGAGCGTGACAGAGAGAATAAGAACAAGAAGAAAGAATTCGAGAAAGGTACCCAGGGCGGACGCAGACCAAATCAGGGCGGACGCAGACCGAATTCCAGAATTCCGAAAGCACTTCAGAAACCGAATCCACAGCCGAAGCAGGAAGAGAAGAAACCGGAGATCAAGGAGATCACCATTCCGGAGAAGCTTACTATCCGTGAGCTTGCGGACGCGATGAAGATGCAGCCGTCAGTGATCGTTAAGAAGCTTTTCATGGAAGGGGTCATGGTAACCGTAAACCAGGAGATCGACTTTGAAAAGGCAGAGGAGATCGCACTTGGCTTTGATATCATTGCTGAGAAGGAAGAAAAGGTGGATGTGATCGCAGAGCTCCTCAAAGAGGACGAAGAGGACGAGGATGACATGGTTCCGAGACCTCCGGTAGTCTGTGTTATGGGTCACGTTGACCATGGTAAAACATCTCTTCTGGATGCTATCCGTAATACAAACGTAACCAGAGGCGAGGCCGGCGGAATCACACAGCACATCGGTGCTTACGTGGTAAATATCAAGGGCCAGAAGATCACATTCCTGGATACACCGGGACATGAGGCGTTCACAGCTATGCGTATGCGTGGTGCCAACGCTACAGATATCGCAGTTCTGGTCGTTGCCGCAGACGATGGTGTAATGCCGCAGACAGTAGAGGCAATCAGTCATGCAAAGGCAGCAGGTGTTGAGATCATCGTTGCCATCAATAAGATCGATAAACCAAGTGCAAATGTTGAGCGTGTAAAACAGGAACTTTCCGAGTATGAACTGATTCCTGAGGACTGGGGCGGAAGCACCATCTTTGTTCCGGTATCCGCACATACAGGAGAAGGAATTGAGAACCTTCTTGAGATGATCCTTCTTACTGCTGAGGTTTCCGAGCTCAAAGCCAATCCGAACCGTGAGGCAAGAGGTCTTGTTATTGAGGCTCAGCTTGATAAGGGTAAAGGACCGGTTGCTACTATTCTTGTTCAGAAGGGTACTCTTCATGTGGGAGATTTTATTGCTGCAGGTGCATGCAACGGTAAGGTACGTGCAATGATGGATGATAAGGGACGTCGTGTAAAAGAGGCAGGTCCGTCTACTCCGGTTGAGATCCTCGGACTTGGCGATGTTCCCAATGCAGGTGAGATCTTGATGTCCTTCGAGAGCGATAAAGAAGCCAAGAACTTTGCAGGCGCATTCGTTACAGAGAACAAGAGCCGTCTTCTTGAGGAGACCAAAGGCAAGCTTTCTCTGGATAACCTGTTTGACCAGATCCAGGCCAGCGATCTTAAGGAGCTTCCGATCATCGTCAAGGCCGATGTACAGGGATCTGTTGAGGCTGTAAAACAGAGTCTTACCAAGCTTTCCAACGAGGAAGTTATCGTTAAGGTGATCCATGGTGGCGTAGGTGCCATCAATGAGTCTGATGTTAGCCTTGCTGCAACATCCAATGCTATCATCATTGGCTTTAACGTACGTCCTGATACCACAGCAAAACAGCTTGCTGAGCAGGAGGGCGTTGACCTTCGACTTTATAAAGTCATTTATCAGGCGATCGAGGATGTAGAGGCAGCCATGAAGGGTATGCTGGATCCTGTATTCGAGGAGAAGGTTATCGGTCACGCAGAGGTTCGTCAGCTGTTCAAGGCATCCGGTGTCGGAACCATCGCAGGAAGCTATGTGCTGGATGGTACATTCCAGCGTAACTGTAAGGTTCGTATCACACGAGGTGAGGACCAGATCTTCGAGGGTGAGCTTGCATCCCTGAAGAGATTTAAGGATGATGTCAAGGAAGTTCGTGCCGGCTATGAGTGCGGCCTTGTATTTAATGACTTTAATGATGTCAAAGAAGAAGATAAAGTCGAAGCATATATCATGGTAGAGGTACCAAGATAGGAGTGATTCGTAATGAGAAAAAACAGCATTAAAAATACACGTGTGAATGGTGCAGTTCAAAAAGAACTCAGCACCATCATACACAGCGAGATCAAGGATCCCAGAATTCATCCGATGACCTCTGTGACAGCTGTTGAGGTGGCACCGGATCTTAAGACCTGCAAAGCCTACATCAGTGTGCTGGGCGAGAAACAGGCCAAGGATTCCACCCTCCGGGGCTTGAAGAATGCAGAGGGCTATGTTCGGAGAGAACTGGCCAGAAGACTGAATCTCCGCAATACACCGGAGATCCGTTTTGTTCTGGATGAGTCTATTGAATATGGTGTAAATATGTCAAAGAAGATCAATGACGTAATGAGTGGGATGGAAACAGAGGAATAGGTGGAAAAAATGAAAAACATTTCAGAAATACTGGAAAATGTAAAAACCGTTGGCATTGGCGGTCACATCCGTCCGGATGGGGACTGCATTGGTTCCTGTATGGCTCTGTATCTCTATATCCGGAAATATTTTCCTGATATAGAAGCAGATGTTTATCTGGAAGACCGAAAACCTGTATTTGATTACATTGACAGAATGGATGAGGTTAAGACAGAAGCAGAAGAAGATAAGGTGTATGATCTTTTTATCACCTGTGATGTCAGCGCACTGGACAGACTTGCAGTTGCCCGGAAATATTTTGATGCAGCAAAAAAGACAGCCTGCATTGACCATCATGTGAGCAATAACGGATTTGCGGATGTCAATCATGTAAGGGGCGAGATCAGCTCTGCCAGTGAAGTTCTTTACGGACTTCTGGATTCAGACAAGATCGATCGTTCCATTGCGGTTCCTATTTATACGGGAATGGCACATGATACCGGCGTGTTCCAGTATTCTTCCACAACACCGGAAACCATGAGGATTGCCGGAGAACTGATGAAAACAGGATTTGATTTCAGCAGGATCATCGATGAGTCCTTTTACCAGAAAACATATCTTCAGAATCAGGTCATGGGACGTGTCCTGGCAGAGAGTATTCTCCTTCAGGATGGTAAGTGTGTGGTCGGATATCTGAAAAAACGGGAGATGGATTTCTACAGTGTGGAAGGAAAGGATCTGGAGGGAATCGTGAGCCAGCTCCGTCTGACTGCAGGTGTGGAGGTTGCGATCTTTATCTATGAGATGCGGACGCAGTTCTTCAAGGTATCTCTCCGTTCCAATGGTAAGGTGGATGTAAGCAGGATTGCCGTATTTTTCGGGGGCGGCGGACATGTACGTGCAGCCGGCTGTGATATGCAGGGCTCCATGTACGATGTGATCAACAACCTTACCGCTGAAATTGAAAAACAGCTTGCAGAGGAGTAAAGATAAGATCATGGACGGAATACTTGTGATCCGAAAGGAAAAAGGTTATACCTCTCATGATGTTGTTGCAAAGCTGCGTGGGATTCTCCACATGAAAAAGATCGGCCATACCGGGACTCTGGATCCGGCAGCAGAGGGAGTACTTCCTGTTGCATTGGGCAGGGGAACCCGGTTGGTGGAGCTTCTTACAGAAAAAGAAAAAACATATGAGGCGGTTTTAAGGCTGGGGATTTCCACAGATACCCAGGACATGACCGGAGCTGTTCTTTCTGAGAAACCTGTGACCGTCACGGAGGAGGAAGTCCGTGAGGCAGTGGAATCCTTTGTGGGAGAACAGCTGCAGGTCCCTCCTATGTATTCGGCTCTGAAGGTAAACGGAAAGAAGCTTTACGAACTGGCCAGAGAAGGAAAAACCATAGAGCGTAAGCCGCGCCCTGTGGTTTTTTATGAGATAAGGATACTGGATATGGAGCTTCCGCTGGTACGCATAAGCGTTACCTGCAGCAAGGGCACTTATATCCGTACACTTTGCAATGACATCGGAGAAAAATTAGGCTGCGGCGGAGCCATGGAAGAGCTGCTTCGGACCAGGTCCGGAAATTTCACTCTGGAAGAGAGCATGACACTTTCTCAGGTGGAGGAAGCAGTTGCAGGTGGGAACATCGGGGAAAAGCTTGTTTCCATCGAGGATGTACTTTCCATGTATCCGGTCCTTACCTGTACACCGGAGGGAGACAGGCTTCTTAATAACGGAAACCCGCTTCCGGAGGAACTGGTACAGGGAGGCAGCAGGGAAGAAAGAGTCCGGATGTATAAAAGCAGCGGAAATTTCACAGGAATATACGGCTGGGATGAAAGAAAACAGAAATACGTACCCATCCGCATGTTTTTTGTATGACACTTTATAAGAACTTGCAGGAGCAGCAGAAGATATGGAATACTTGAAGATCGACGGAGAATTTCCGCGCCTTTCAAAGAGTGCGGTGACACTTGGAAAATTTGACGGCATACACCGTGGACATCAGAAACTGGTGGAGAAGATCCTGGAACAGAAAGAAAAAGGTCTGCAGACGGTCCTTTTTTCTCTTGGTATCGGCAGCCAGATGATCTTTACAAAGGATGAACGATGTCAGCTTCTTGAGAAAGCAGGCGTGGATGTGCTGATCGAATGTCCGCTGGATAACCGGATCCGTCATATGAAAGCGGAAACCTTTATTAAAGAGATCCTGGTGGGAGATCTTCAGGCAGAGCATGTTGCAGTTGGAGAAGATTTCAGGTTCGGCTATGAACGTAAGGGAACACCACAGCTTCTGAAGACTGTGGGAAGGAAGCTTGGCTTTACTGTGGATGTTGTTCCGAAAGAAATGGAAGGCCGCAGAAAGATCAGCAGTACATTTATCCGTGAAGAACTGAAAAAGGGAAATATGGAAAAGGTTAATGATCTGCTGGGAATCCCGTTTTTTGTGGACGGTGTGATCGAACATGGAAGAGGAATGGGACATAAGGTTCTTCTTCCCACTACCAATATCGTTCCTGCAAAAGAAAAGCTGATGCCGCCAAATGGTGTTTATGATACAGTGTCCCATTTTAAGGACAGAACCCTTTGCGGGATCACAAACGTAGGATATAAACCAACCATAGGAGAGAAATTTCTGGGTGTTGAGACGTATCTTTTTGATTGTGATGAGGATCTGTACGGAGAGCCCTGCAGAGTGGAATTTTTTCATTATTCCAGACCGGAGAAGCGCTTTTCGTCCATAGAAGCACTAAAGCAGCAGCTCCTGAAGGATGCAGAAAAGGGAAAGGCTTATTTCCGCAGCCTCGAAAAATAAAAACTTTCGGGAAAAACTTTTCGAAAAAACAGTTTACAGGTCAGAAACCGTGTGCTATACTGTTCGAGGTGAAAAAAGCCAGTATTCAGAAGCCGGAGACTCCGACCACTTCTTAATACCCGGCGTTTAATTAAAATTTCAAGGAGGAAACAACAATGATTTCTAAAGAGAAGAAAACAGCGATCATGAAAGAGTATGCAAGAACAGAGGGTGACACAGGTTCACCGGAGGTTCAGGTTGCAGTTCTTACAGCAAGAATCCAGGAGCTCACAGAGCATCTTAAAACACACCACAAAGATCATCATTCCAGAAGAGGTCTTCTGAAAATGGTAGGTCAGAGACGTGGCCTTCTTGCTTATCTTAAGAAAACAGACATCGAAAGATACCGTGCACTGATTGAGAAATTAGGTTTAAGAAAATAATTGCTACGGGAGGGGCGGATGATTCCATCCGCCCCATTTTAACATGTGTGATAAACACAGACGGAATTACCGCAGGAGTGATTTCCGAGACTACTGAAAAGCCCATTTCCGGTCGAGATCTTTTTCAAAGGAAGTGGTCTTTTCAGTTGTTTCGGGCTCCTGTCAGATATTAATATAATAAGAAAAGGAGAACGAATATGTACAAAAGTTATTCCATGGAACTTGCAGGAAGAACACTGACTGTAGATATCGGACGTGTAGCGAAACAGGCCAATGGTGCTGCTCTTATGCACTACGGTGATACTACAGTCCTTGCTACTGCTACCGCATCCAAAGAGCCGAGAGAAGGAATCGATTTCTTTCCGTTAAGTGTTGAGTATGAGGAGAAGATGTATGCAGTAGGAAAGATCCCGGGAGGCTTCAACAAGAGAGAGGGTAAGGCAAGCGAGCATGCGATCCTTACATCCCGTGTTATCGACCGTCCGATGCGTCCGCTGTTTCCAAAGGATTACAGAAATGACGTAACTCTGGTAGATATGGTTATGTCTGTTGATCCGGAATGCAATCCGGAGATTCCGGCTATGCTTGGTTCTTCCATTGCAACCTGTATTTCTGATATCCCATTTGACGGTCCATGCGCAACCACACAGGTTGGTATGATCGACGGCGAGTTTATCATCAACCCAACACTTGCACAGAAGGCAGTTTCTGATCTTCAGCTTACTGTTGCTTCTACAAGAGAGAAGGTTATCATGATCGAGGCCGGAGCTAACGAGATCCCGGAAGATAAGATGATCGAGGCTATCTACAAGGCTCATGAAGTGAACCAGGAGATCATCAGATTCATTGACCAGATCGTAGCAGAATGCGGAAAAGAGAAACATTCCTACGAGTCCTGTGCAGTACCTCAGGAGCTTTTTGATGAGATCAAGAAGATCGTTCCTCCGGAAGAGATGGAGGTGGCTGTATTCTCTGATGACAAGCAGACACGTGAGAATAACATCAGCGAGATCACTGATAAGCTGAAAGAAGCTTTTGCAGACAATGAGGAATGGCTTGCCGTTCTCGGTGAGGCTGTATATCAGTACCAGAAGAAGACTGTCCGTAAGATGATCCTCAAAGATCATAAACGTCCGGATGGACGTGAGATCAGACAGATCCGTCCGCTGGCTGCAGAGACAGATATCATCCCGAGAGTTCATGGTTCTGCCATGTTCACAAGAGGACAGACTCAGATCTGTACCGTTACTACACTTGCTCCTCTTACAGAGGCACAGCGTCTTGACGGACTGGATGAGTTTGAAACATCCAAGAGATATATGCACCACTACAATTTCCCGTCCTACTCTGTAGGTGAGACCAAGCCTTCCAGAGGACCGGGACGTCGTGAGATCGGTCATGGAGCACTTGCTGAGAGAGCACTGGTACCGGTACTTCCTACAGAGGAAGAATTCCCATATGCGATCCGTACCGTATCTGAGACATTTGAGTCCAATGGCTCCACATCCCAGGCAAGTATCTGTGCATCCACCATGTCACTGATGGCTGCCGGTGTACCGATCAGAAAACCGGTTGCAGGTATTTCCTGCGGACTTGTTACAGGTGAAACAGACGATGATTACATCGTTCTTACAGATATCCAGGGCCTTGAGGACTTCTTCGGAGATATGGACTTCAAGGTAGCCGGAACACATGACGGAATCACAGCAATCCAGATGGATATCAAGATCCATGGTCTTACAAGACCGATCGTTGAGGAAGCGATCCGCAGAACAAAAGAGGCAAGAGAATATATCCTGACAGAAGTTATGGAGAAATGTATCGACAAACCTCGTACAACTGTTGGTGAGTTTGCTCCGAAGATCATCCAGATCCAGATCGACCCGCAGAAGATCGGTGATGTAGTCGGACAGAGAGGAAAGACTATCAATACGATCATCGAGCGTACAGGTGTGAAGATCGACATCACAGATGACGGCGCAGTTTCCATTTGCGGAACAGACCAGAAGGGTATGGATGAAGCAAAACGTATGATTGAGATCATCACTACTGAGTTTGAGGCAGGACAGATCTTTACAGGACGCGTAGTCAGCATCAAAGAGTTTGGCGCATTCCTTGAGTTTGCACCGGGCAAGGAGGGAATGGTACACATTTCCAAGATCTCCAAACAGAGGATCAACCGTGTTGAGGATGTTCTCACACTTGGCGACAAAGTTAAGGTTATCTGCCTTGGCAAGGACAAGATGGGAAGAATCAGCTTCAGCATGAAGGATGTACCGGAAGAAGCATAAATGATGAGATACCACAATATTACCAAGGACGATATGTTAAACGGAGACGGACTTCGTGTAGTGCTCTGGGTAGCCGGCTGTTCACACGGCTGCCGGGAGTGCCAGAATCCCATTACCTGGGATCCGAATGGAGGTCTGCCCTTTACGGACAGCGAGCGAGCTGAGATATTTGCAGAGCTGGACAAGGATTATATCAGCGGGATCACTTTCTCAGGAGGCGATCCTCTGCATCCTTCCAATATCGCTGAGGTAACAGCTCTTGCACGAGAGATCAGAGAGAAGTATCCGGATAAGACGATCTGGCTGTATACGGGTTCTCTCTGGGAAGAAATCCAGCAGTATGAGATCATCCATTATCTGGATGTATGTGTGGACGGGGAATTTCAGGTGGATAAGAAAGAAGTTCTTCTGAAATGGAAAGGCTCCTCAAATCAGAGGGTGATCGATGTACAGGCGTCACTTCGTGAGAACCGTGTGGTTCTGTATGCGGAGTGATCAGAGGTTTTTTCTGAAATTACCTATTGGGAGTGGAACGAAAAATGAAAAGAATTGCGAAATTTCACAAGGTAAGTTTTGAACAGTTTGCAAAGGACTGGAAGGATACCTTTGAACAGTATTCAGAAGAGGAGATCCGAAATATCTACGACAGTCTGAAGCTTCCGAAGAGAGCCACGACCGGAAGTGCAGGATATGATTTTTATGCACCTGTGGATGTGACCATGAAGCCGGGTGAGATCGTAAAGATACCAACCGGTATCCGCGTAGAGATGGAAGAGGGCTGGGTTCTGAAATGTTATCCGAGAAGCGGACTGGGATTTAAATTCCGGCTGCAGTTGAATAACACAGTGGGAATCATTGACAGCGATTATTTCTTTTCCGACAACGAAGGTCATATCTTTGCCAAGCTGACTAACGATACAAGAGAAGATAAAACGATCCAGATCCCGGCAGGAACTGGTTTTATGCAGGGGATCTTTGTGGAATACGGAATCACTGTGGATGACGATGCAGATGCAGTAAGAAACGGTGGCTTCGGAAGTACTACAAAATAAAACAAAAGCCCGGAAGGCGGAGGTGTGAAGACCACATACATCCGATTTTCCGGGCTTGTTTTGTGTAGTTACTGCTTTTCGATAAATGCACTGTTTAGCTGAGAGGTGCGTCTGCCTCCTCGTCTGCACGTGCTTTTTCCACGACTGCGTTAAAGGCATTTGCGGCAGCGTCGTACTCTTCATCATCTTCAATGTTTGCCAGCATCGGATCGCCGTCTGCTGTGCGGGAGAAGCTGTAGAGATAAACCTCACCGGTCTCATTCTGGCCGTTCTCATCCAGTGGGAGAAGTGCGATATATTCTTTGTTCTCTACAGGGAAAATAGTAAGGATGGCACATTCTACCTCAGTATCATCATCCATAGTCAGGGTAATGGTATGATGTGCCTCATCTACCTTGCTTTCGCAGTTAGCTGTACAGGAAGCGCAGTCGCTTGGTGCACATCCGCTTTTGTTAAATTCATCACTCATAAAAAAATCCTCCGTTCTGCTGCTGCCTGTAAATAAGAGGGCAGCTCTGCATGATATAGAGAACATTTTAACATATATGACGTAGAACAGCAACAAAATAGTTATTGTTCACTTGTAGTATTCCGCAAAGCGTGTTACTGAGAACGGAGTGAACAGTAATACAAAATATTTGAGAGCCTGAGAAAACTTTCAAAATATTTTTGCTTAATCCGACAATGTGAGATATAATAAAAATATGACGAAAAAATGAGGAGAAAATATAAAAATATGAAATTTATTTCCTGGAATGTAAATGGGATCCGGGCCTGTATCACCAAGGGCTTTGAGGAACGCTTTCATGAGCTGGATGCGGATATTTTCTGTCTGCAGGAGACGAAATGCCAGCAGGTACAGGTGAAACTGGAACTTCCCGGATATCATCAGTACTGGAACTACGCAAACCGCAGAGGCTATTCAGGTACAGCCATTTTTACAAAGAGGGAGCCATTGTCTGCAGTTTACGGGATTGGGATAGAGGAACATGATAAAGAAGGACGTGTCATCACGCTGGAATTCGAAGAGTATTATTTTGTGACTGTATATACTCCCAACTCCCAGAGCGAGCTCCGCCGTCTGGAATACCGTATGAAATGGGAAGAGGATTTCCTGGCTTATCTCCTGAAACTGCAGGAGAAGAAACCGGTGATCTGCTGTGGCGACCTTAATGTGGCGCATCAGGAGATCGATCTCAAGAATCCGAAGACCAACCGCAAAAATGCAGGCTTTACTGATGAAGAGAGAGCCTGCTTTACCAGAACTCTCGAGAGCGGCTTTATTGATACATTCCGCTATTTTTATCCGGATAAAGAGGGTGTTTACTCCTGGTGGTCCTATCGCTTCCGTGCACGAGAGAAGAATGCCGGCTGGCGTATTGACTATTTCCTTGTTTCCCCTTCCCTGAAAGAAAAGCTTCAGGATGCGAAGATCCACGGAGAAATCATGGGATCCGATCATTGCCCGGTTGAGCTGGATATTGATCTGTGACGGATTCGGCGAAAAGGATTTCTATGGATTTGAATAATAAAAAGGGAAAAGGAGGAGTTGCTTTGGCAAGCCGCAGATTAGGTCGAGTGGAGAAAGGTCAGCCGCTGATACTTGGAGCCAACAAAATGGAGGGCGGTTATAATTTTGCAGTGGAGGCATCGGAAGATTCCGAAGTGTCCCTGCTTTTATATAAAAAAAGAGGAGCTGCCTCACCGGTGGAGATCGTTTTTCCAAAGGATTTCCATACAGGACGTGTGTGGGCACTGAAGCTGTGCAGTGCTTCTCTGAAGGATTTTGAATATAATTATAAAATAGACGGTGAGATCGTGCAGGATCCGTATGCATACGGACTTCACGGGAGAGAGCATTTCGGAGTACCTTACGATTCGGAAAAGGAGGTCCGCTGTCGCTTCCTTAATGAGAATGTTTCCGGCTGGGAAAATGAAACTGCACCGGCAGTAGAATATGAAAATATGATCCTGTACAAGCTCCATGTCCGTGGTTATACGAAGCTTGCCAGAAAGATGGTTTCCCATAAGGGGACCTTTCTTGGTCTGACAGAGATGATCCCTTACTGGAAAGAACTAGGGATCAATGCCATTGAACTGATGCCTGCCTATGAATTTTGTGAGGTTCCGATCAGTAAACCGAAGGAAAGTAGTGAACACATCAAGACTCGCCGAAAGGAAAATGTAGTGAATTACTGGGGCTATGCATCCGGCTTTTATTTCAGTCCGAAGAGTGCTTACTGCAGTACCAGAGAACCGGAGCAGGAATTTCGGTATATGATCCGGGAACTGCACAAGAACGGCATTGCCTGTATCATGGAATTCTATTTTCCAGAGGAAACAGACAGCCTGATGGCTCTTCGAGCCCTGCAGTTCTGGAGAGATTTTTACCATGTAGATGGATTTCATGTGCTGGGAGAGGGATTTAACCGGGAGATGCTTCTTCGGGACGGAATCCTTTCCGGAGCAAAACTGATCTTCCAGGGCTTTGATTTTGATCATTTTTACAGAGGAAAGCTTCCGGCCAGACGTTGCGGAGCGGAGAGCAATATGAATTTTCTCCAGGATATGCGTCGTTTCCTGAAAAGCGATGAAGGTATGGTGGAGGCTGCAGCATGGCATATCCGTCATAACAGCGAGAATCATGGAGTGATCAATTACATGGTCTGCCAGGATGGATTTACCATGAATGACCTGGTGAGCTACAATTATAAGCATAATGAGGCCAATGGCGAGGGCAATCTGGACGGAAGCAGCTATAATTATTCCTGGAACTGCGGTGTGGAAGGTCCTACCCGTAAGGTTTCCGTCCGTCAGATGAGGGAGCGCCAGATCAAAAATGCCTTTCTGATGATGCTGTTGAGTCAGGGTGTTCCCATGATCTATCACGGTGATGAATTCGGCAATTCCCAGAGCGGAAACAATAATGCCTACTGTCAGGATAATGCTACCGGATGGACAGACTGGAAGGGCTTTTCCAGAAACCAGGGACTGAGGGAATTTGTAAAGGATGCCATTGCTTTCCGTAAGGCCCATCCCGTTCTTCATATGCCGGTGGAACTGAAAGGGTTAGATTATCTGACCAAGGGGTTTCCGGATGTGTCTCTTCACGGGGAACGTGCCTGGTATCTGAGCTATGAGAATACCAGCAGGCTTCTCGGTATGATGTACTACGGAGCCTATGCAAGGGAAAAAGAGGATCTGGAGGCTGCAGAGGATGATTTTATTTACATCGGCTATAATTTCCACTGGGAAAACCGAAGCCTTGCTCTGCCCAATCTCCCGGAAGGTATGTGCTGGAAAAAAATCGCAGATACCTCTCTTCACGGAACAGGATTCTGTCTGGAAGAGGAAGAAGAATATAAAAAATCAATCGAAATAGGTCCCCGTGCCATTGTGGTATTGCTGGGCAGACAGGAGGCGGAGAAAGATGCGATCATGGCACCCGTGGCTGCACTTCAGGACCATCACGAGGCATAAGCTTCTGGTGATGAAGTACTGTTTTCGTATCGGGTTATATAAGCAGGGGTTACTTCATGACCTGTCCAAATATTCCCCGACGGAATTTCTGGTAGGCTGTAAATATTATCAGGGGACAAGAAGTCCTAATAACGCAGAACGTGAGGCAACCGGCGTATCCATGTCCTGGCTGCACCATAAGGGAAGAAACAGACACCATTTTGAACATTGGGTAGACTATTCCCTTGACGGTGAGCATGTGATCATGGGAGCCAGAATGCCCAGAAAATATGTAGCGGAAATGGTCATGGACCGGATCAGTGCATCCAGAAATTATCTGGGAGAGGAATATACCTATCATGAACCATTGCAGTATTTTCTGAAAAGCAAGGAGAAGCTGTGGTTTATCCACCCACAGACAAAGAAAGAACTGGAAGGGCTTCTCCGGATCCTGGATAAATACGGAGAGGATAAGACCCTGTGGTATATCCGTAATGTATATCTATGTGATAACCGCGGAAAAAGAGTGAAAAGCCCCGGGAAAAAGCTTCGAAATCACAGATAGGGGTGTATTTTTGGCAGGTTGTCTGATATAATATTCAGATATCAGGAGGAAGAATGAATGGATACACCAACAATTGCGAAATACTATAGAGAGAAAGATCCCATGGAGCGTCTGAAGCTTCTGGAGCAGTCCATTGCAGCAGGAGAAGAACCGGAAGAAAACAGGATCCGCAAGGAACTCTGGGAAATCCGTTACAGCGATAAAGCTGAGACTGGTGATACCAGGGCAGACGGTTATCTCGGTCTCTGGATGACCATGGAGTTTAACCGGAATTCCGCTTCCAGATTCTTTGGTACAAGAAGTGCGAAGAAAGAGATAGGCAAGTATCTTAAGAAACTGAAATTTCAGGAACTCCAGGAAAGGGGCGGCCTTTATGAGGAGCTTCTTTACCGGGAATGCTGTCATCTGGTTCTGGTCTACATGGATCTCTGTCAGACAGATAAATCCTATAACACAATGATTTTCGGCCTGATCCACATCAAGGAGGACAGTGCGAAGGCCAAGGTCCAGAGAGACATCAGGGAAACAGCTGTGGAGCTTCCGGCTAATCTTGGAATGGAAGCTGAGCTTGGAATCATCACAAGAGCTGCCAGAGAGATCTACAGGCAGTATTATCCCAACGAAGGAAACATTTAGGAGGCCGGAGCGCTTCCGTTTCAGGCTGTCTGAATACTCAGGCAGCCTTTTGTTGCCATGCATCCGATAAAATATTCTGAGACTGTTTGAACGAAGATTCATATCGGGTGTGAATAGAAACATTCAGGAGGTTACTATTTTATGAATCCCAATCATCTGAACGCATATGAAGTCCTGAAGGAAGAAGAGCTTCAGGATATTCATTCAAAAGGATGGCTTCTGAGACACAAAAAAACAGGAGCCAGAGTGATGCTCATCGAGAATAGTGATGAGAATAAGGTTTTTAACATTGCATTCCGTACACCGCCGAAAAACAGCACAGGTGTTGCTCATATACTGGAACACAGCGTACTGTGCGGCTCCAGGGAATTTCCGCTTAAGGATCCTTTTGTGGAGCTGGTAAAAGGTTCTCTTAATACCTTCCTTAATGCCATGACCTATCCGGATAAGACCTGCTACCCGGTAGCAAGCTGCAATGACCGGGATTTCCAGAATCTGATGCATGTATATCTGGATGCAGTATTCTATCCGAATATTTACAAAAAAGAAGAGATCTTCCGTCAGGAAGGCTGGAACTACCATCTGGAGAAAAAAGAAGGCCCGCTGAAATACAACGGTGTCGTTTACAATGAAATGAAGGGTGCTTTTTCCTCACCGGATGATGTTCTGGAGCGAGAGATCATGAATTCGCTGTTCCCGGATACAACCTATGGCTGTGAGTCCGGCGGAGATCCTGTAAATATTCCGGATCTCAGCTATGAGGAATTTCTGGATTTCCACAGACAGTACTATCATCCGTCCAACAGCTTTATCTATCTCTACGGAAACATGGATATGGAGGAAAAGCTGGAATTTCTCGACAGCCATTATCTGTCTGCCTTTGATTCTCTTGCCATTGATTCTGAGATCCGGGATCAGGAAGCCTTTGCTCAGGTAAAGGACATTCAGAAGCCTTATCCGGTATCAGAGGATGAGGGAGAAGAGGATAACACCTATCTTTCCTACAATATGGTTGTGGGTGAAGCGGCAGATATCAACCTGAGTCTTGCTTTCGAGGTTCTGGATTATGCTCTCCTGAGCGCACCGGGTGCACCACTGAAGCAGGCACTTCTGGATGCAAAGATCGGCAAAGATATCTACGGCTCCTTTGAGGATGGCATCAAGCAGACTTATTTTTCCATTGTGGCAAAGGGAGCAAACTTAAACCAGAAAGAGGAATTCATAAAGGTGATCCGTGACACTCTCACAAAGATCGCAGAGGAGGGAATTGATAAAAAGGCAGTAACAGCCGGGATCAATTACTATGAATTCCGTTTTCGCGAAGCAGATTTTTCTTCTTATCCGAAGGGACTGATGTATGGCCTGGATATTTTAAGCAGCTGGCTTTATGATGATACGAAGCCGTTCTGCGAGGTGCAGCTTCTGGAGGGCTTTGAGTTCCTTAAGAAAGCCCTGGAAGAGGGATATTTTGAGGAGCTGATCCGGAAATATCTTCTGGATAATACCCATGGTGCGATCCTTTCTCTGGTACCGGAGAAGGGCCTTGCAGCAAAGAGAGATAAGGAACTGGAAGAAAAGCTGGAGAATTACAGAAAGAGCCTTTCTGATGAAGAGCTTACCCGGATGGTAGAGCACACCAAAGCGCTGGAGGCTTATCAGGAAGCAGAGGAAGCTCCGGAAGCGCTGACCTGCATCCCTATGCTCTCCAGAGAAGACATCAAAAAAGAGATCACAGGGCTGACAAACGAGGAGCACCACGTAGCTGACAGCCTGTTTCTGTATCATGATGTGTGCACCAATGGTATCGGTTATGCAGACCTTCTTTTTGAAATCCATGACTTTGATGTTGATACAGTCCATTATCTGGGACTTCTGAAATCCGTGCTTGGTGCAGTGGATACGAAGAATTACACTTATGGTGAGCTGTTTAATGAAGTGAATGCGAGAACCGGCGGTATTGCCTATGGAATCGAGGTTTTTGATGATGCTCAGGATACCGATGCATTCCGTGCCATGTTTGCCGTAAGAGGAAAAGCGTTATATCCGGAGATGGATTTCATGTTTTCCATGATCCGGGAGGTTCTTACAACTTCGAAGCTGGATGACACCAAACGTCTCTATGAGATCATTGCCAGAGTGAGATCCAGAGCCCAGGCCAGCCTTGCAAGTGCAGGCCATTCCACAGCAGTTCTCCGTGGTGCTTCCTACGCATCTCCGATGGCGGCATTCCAGGATGAGATGGCAGGAATCGGATATTATCAGTTTATCGAAAAAATGGAAAAGGATTTTGACAGCTGCAAGGATGAGATCGTGAAAAATCTCCGTAAGGTGATGGAAGAGGTCCTTCGTCCGGAGAATTTCTGTGTAAGCTACACCGGAGAGAGAGAATCTCTGGATGTAGTAAAAACACAGGCTGCCGGGATCAAAAAAGTCCTGTTTAACGGACAGAAGCCGGAGCCTGTGAAGCAGGCCCCCTGCATAAAGAAAAACGAAGCCTTCAAGACCTCCGGCCAGGTCCAGTATGTGGCACAGAACGGAAACTTCCGCAAAAAAGGCCTGGAGTATACCGGCGCACTGGAAATCCTGAAAGTGATCTTAAGCTACGATTATCTCTGGATCAACCTTCGTGTAAAGGGTGGAGCGTATGGCTGCATGAGTGGCTTTAAGAGAAACGGGGAGAGCTTCCTGGTATCCTACCGTGATCCCCATCTTAAGAGAACCCTGGAAGTATACCAGGGCGTGCCGGATTATATCCGTGCCTTTGAGGCTGATGAGCGTGAGATGACAAAATATATCATCGGAACGATCAGCAACAAGGATGTGCCAAGAACCCCGCAGATGCAGGGAAGTATCTCAAAAACCGCATATTTCTCCAAGGTTACAGAGGATATGCTCCAGAAGGAAAGAAATCAGATCCTCGGAGCGCAGAAGGAGGATATCCAGAAACTGGCAGCTCTTGTAGAAGCAGTACTTTCCGATGATCAGATCTGCGTAGTGGGAAGTGAGACTGCAATAGAGAATGCAGAAGATGTATTCATGGAAGTGAAGCCACTGATCGGCTGCTGAGAAACAAAGCCTGCTATCCGTTAAATGGGATAGCAGGCCGTGAAAGAATTATGAGAGGATAAAGAATGGATAACAATTTTAGATCAGGCTTTGTTGCGATCATCGGAAGACCGAATGTTGGAAAATCCACGCTGATGAACCATCTTATCGGACAGAAGATCGCCATCACATCAAACAAGCCACAGACAACCAGAAACAAGATACAGACCGTGTACACCTGTGATGAGGGACAGATCGTATTTCTGGACACACCGGGTATCCACAAGGCAAAAAACAAGCTCGGGGAATACATGGTACAGGTTGCGGAGAGAACCCTGAAAGAAGTAGATGCCATTATGTGGCTGGTGGAGCCGTCCACATTCGTAGGTGCGGGAGAGCGCCACATTGCCGAGCAGCTGCAGAAGGTTGGAGTTCCTGTGATTCTCATCATTAACAAGATCGATACGGTAAAAAAAGAAGAGCTTCTTCCTGCGATCGATACCTACCGTAAGATCTGTGATTTTGCAGAGATCATTCCCTGCTCTGCCCTCCGCGGAAAAAACACACAGGATATCATTCCAAGTATTTTCAAATATCTTCCGTACGGACCGATGTTCTATGATGAGGATACAGTTACCGACCAGCCTCAGCGCCAGATTGCCGCAGAAATCATCCGTGAGAAGGCTCTGCATGCACTGGATGAGGAAATCCCTCACGGGATCGCCGTTGCCATCGACCGTATGAAGAAACGCCCGGGAAGAAGCAACATCATAGATATTGATGCGACCATCATCTGCGAGCGTAATTCCCACAAAGGTATCATCATCGGAAAACAGGGTGCCATGCTGAAAAAGATCGGAAGCAATGCCCGCTATGAGCTGGAGCGTATGCTGGAAGCAAAGGTAAACCTAAAGCTCTGGGTCAAGGTGACTAAGAACTGGAGAGACAGTGATTTCCTGATCAAGAACTTTGGATATGATAAGAAAGAAATCTGAAAATGAGTGATCTGATTACCGTACAGGGAGTGGTACTTTCTGCCATGCCGGTAGGGGATTATGACAAGCGGATCGTCCTTCTCACAAGAGAGAGGGGGAAGATATCCGCTTTTGCTAAGGGAGCGAGACGGCAGAACAGTCCGTTCATGGCAGCAGCTAACCCGTTTGTATTCGGAAGCTTTACTCTTTATGAGGGAAGGACAAGCTATAATCTGAACCAGGTCAGCGTGCAGCATCATTTTGTGGAGCTGGCCACCCGGCAGCCGGGGGTTTACTATGGATATTATTTTCTGGAGCTGGCAGATTATTTTGGCAAAGAAGGAACAGATGAGAAGGAGATGATGAATCTTCTCTACGTGACCATCAAAGCCATTTTGAATCCTCATATAGAAGATCGGCTGGTGCGCTGTATCTATGAACTGCGGACTATGGTGATCCAGGGCGTGATGCCGCAGCTGTTCCAGTGTGCGGGCTGCGGGAGAGAGCTTACGGAGGAAGAAACAGGAGAACTTTTTTTCTCCCAGGACGAGCATGGGATCTTGTGTACAGACTGCAAAACGATGGCCATGGACAGGAAACGGATCTCAGCGGCTGCCCTGTATGCTATGCGCTACATAGCCGTGTCCCCCTTAGCAAAACTGTATACGTTTACTGTGCGGGATGATGTGCTGCGGGAACTGGAACGCCACATTTACCGGTATACGGAGCTGAATACAGACAAACGATTTAAAAGTCTGGAGATCCTGGAAATGATGAGATAGATCCCTGCCGGCTGCGGAATAACCGTAACTCAAAAGCAGGACAGGATGCAACGCGTATGGAAATATCCTTGAAAAATCATGAGGATACTAGTATAATAAGACCAAAAATGTAAAAAAGGCAGCTTTTTCCGGGGTTTTCCGGACGCATTTGGCGGAACAGCTGCAAGTCAAGAGGAGAGAAATCATGGAAAAGACAATGGAAAAGATCGTAGCTCTTGCAAAAGCCAGAGGATTTGTTTACCCGGGTTCCGAGATCTACGGCGGCCTGGCAAACACATGGGATTATGGAAATCTTGGTGTAGAGCTTAAAAATAACGTAAAACGTGCATGGTGGCAGAAATTTATTCAGGAGTCTCCGTACAATGTAGGTGTTGACTGTGCGATCCTTATGAATCCGCAGACATGGATAGCTTCCGGACATCTTGGCGGATTTTCTGATCCTCTTATGGACTGTAAAGAGTGCCACGAGCGTTTCCGTGCAGATAAGCTCATTGAGGACTTCTGTGCAGAGCATGACATTGCCATTGAGGGAAGCGTAGATGCATGGTCCCAGGAGAAGATGATGGAGTTCATCAAGGAACACGAGGTAGGATGTCCGAGCTGTGGTAAACACAACTTCACAGATATCCGTCAGTTCAACCTGATGTTCAAGACATTCCAGGGTGTTACCGAGGATGCCAAGAATACTGTATATTTAAGACCGGAGACTGCACAGGGTATTTTCGTAAACTTCAAGAACGTACAGAGAACATCCCGTAAAAAGATTCCGTTTGGTATCGGCCAGATCGGTAAATCCTTCCGTAACGAGATCACACCGGGTAACTTCACATTCCGTACCCGTGAGTTCGAGCAGATGGAGCTTGAGTTCTTCTGTGAGCCGGATACAGATCTTGAGTGGTTTGCATACTGGAAGAAGTTCTGCCTTGACTGGCTGAGTGCTCTCGGACTTAAGGATGATGAGGTTCGTTACCGTGACCATGATAAGGAAGAGCTGAGCTTCTACAGCAAGGCTACCACAGATGTGGAATTCCTTTTCCCATTCGGATGGGGTGAGCTCTGGGGAATCGCTGACAGAACAGATTATGACCTGACACAGCATCAGAATGTATCCGGCCAGGATCTCACATACTTTGATGATGAGAAGAAACAGAAATATATCCCATACGTTATCGAGCCATCACTTGGAGCAGACCGTATGGTACTTGCTTTCCTCTGCAGCGCTTACGATGAGGAAGTTCTGGATGCAGAGAAGAACGATGTCCGTACAGTCCTTCATTTCCATCCGGTACTTGCACCGGTTAAGATCGGTGTGCTTCCGCTTTCCAAGAAGCTTAACGAGGGTGCTGAGAAGATCTACCAGCAGCTTTCCAAGAAGTACAACTGTGAGTACGATGACCGTGGAAATATCGGTAAACGTTACCGCAGACAGGATGAGATCGGTACTCCGTTCTGTATCACTTATGACTTCGAGTCTGAAAATGACGGTGCAGTTACAGTCCGTGACCGTGACACTATGGAGCAGGTACGTGTGAAGATTGATGAGCTTGACGCATATTTTGCTGATAAATTTACATTTTAAGTAAATATATTTTTTAATAAAAAACCTCCGGCTATTTTCTGTCCGGAGGCTTTTTTTCAACAAGTCTGTTTTTCATCCGCCAGTTTCTTGGCGAAATTCCGTATATATTTTTGAAAGCCCGGGAAAAATGCAGCTGATTGGGATATCCGACTGCATTTCCGATATCTGCGATAGACAGGGCTGTGATCTTAAGAAGTTCTGCAGCTTTGGTCATGCGATAGCTGATCAGAAAATCCTGGGGAGAACGTCCGATGGTGTCGTGGAAGATCTTACCGAAGTAGCTTCGGTTCAGGCCGCAGCAGGCTGCGATATCCTCAATGGAAATATCATTCTGGAAATTCTGTTCAATAAAAGAGAGCGCTTCCTTGATATAAAAATCACGGATACTTCCATCCTGTTTCATGCGGACAGTTTCAGCAGAGCGCATAAAGTAATCCAGAAAAAGCCAGGTATGTCCGATAAGATGGAAGGGTGATTCCTGGGAATTATGGCTGATATAAAGCATTTCCTCCATCATTTTCTGACGGAGATCTGCAGAGTGGCTGTGATAGACCGGATGGTCCTGACTTAAACCTGCAGTTTCCACGATCTCTTTTGCCCGGAGTCCGTCAAATTCCACCCAGGTGTACTCCCATGGAAAGTCGGTATCTGCAATGTAGGTGTTGATCTGACCGGGAAAAAGCATGAAACCCTGGCCGCTTTTTACCTGATAGGTGATGGTCTCTCCTGCGGAATTGTCTGCCATCAGAGTTCCTGTACCGGAGATCACATAATGAAAAATATAATGGTTTCGTGCGGCCGGGCCGAATGAATGTGCCGGAGTGCAGTGCTCCCAGCCGTATTGATATAGTCCGATATCAACAAAGTTTTCATTTGGAAAAACGGAGAAGAGAAGGTCATTCATATTTTTATCCTTTAGGCGCATGATCTTGTCAGGTTTCAGTAACATTATACATTAAAACAGCAGGGAACTTCAACATATGTATAAAAATGTAATTACAAAGACAGCCTGTAAAATATACAAAAAAGAGAAAAATAATCGATCAAACTTTGTGAGAAAATCAAGTTTCTCGAGAAACCTATTGATTTTCGATAAATCTGGAATATACTAATTTTAGATAAAAGTAGTGATATAGGTATAAAATATATCAAAATGCTAGATGACTTTAATGAAGACAGAGAAAAATTGCATTTTGATATAAAACAAGAAAAACGCTGCTATTTATGCAAGCATAAAGCTATGTTAAAATAGATTTCAGAAAAAAGAAACCAGAGAATAAGTATTGGAGAACCCGGATGGCCATATCAGTTAAATGGGTGATATCCGACTTATCAAATAAAAGGAAAAGGAAGGAGCATTACAAGATGTGCAACAGAAGTAAATGGATCCTCTGTATGGGACTTGCTTTTACCATGGCAGCTTCCGTTACATTGAGCGGATGCGGCACAGGTAAAAAGGACAGCGGAAAGACAGAGATCGAACTTGTGCAGTATAAACCGGAAGCAGTCAAGGCATTTGAAAAGCTGGAAGAAAAATTCAATGCCACTCATGATGATATCCATCTTACCATCGAATCCCCAAACGATGCTATGACTGTGTTGAAGACAAGATTTATCCGTGAGGACAATCCGGATATCATCGGAATCGGAGGCGATGTTAACTTTTCCAATTTTATTGATTCTGATATGCTGATGGATATTTCCGATTATCAGGGACTGGATTCGATCAAAGATGCATATAAAGAAATTGATAAAGCGCTGGAATTCGTTCCGGAAGACGGAGTCTATGCGGTTCCTTACGTGGCCAATGCCGCCGGGATCCTTTACAATCGTGAGCTTTTCAAGGAGCATGGCTGGCAGATCCCGACTACATGGGATGAATTTATGAGCCTTTGCCAGAAAATCCAGGATGCAGGTATCCAGCCGCTTTATTTCGGATTTAAAGATACTTGGACCTGTCTTGCACCGTGGAATTCTATTTCGGTGGATCTTGCACCATCTGATGTATGCCGTCAGGTAAACCAGGGAAAAACTACTTTTGAAAAAGAGTACAAGGAAGTAGCAGAACGTATGCTGGAGCTTATCCAGTATGGACCGGATGATCCCTTTGCCTATGATTACAATGGAGCCTGCACCGCTTTTGCAAAAGGGGAAGCTGCCATGTATCCCATCGGAAGCTATGCAATCCCGCAGATCCAGAGTGTAAATCCGGATATGGATATTGATTCTTTTGTGACACCGGCAAGCAATGATCCGTCAGAAAACAAACTGAATTCCGGAGTTGACCTTCAGTTCTGTGTGATGAATGACTGTGAGAATAAGGAAGCTGCCTATGAAGTGCTGGATTTCCTCCTTGAGGATGAAAATGTACAGACATATCTGGATGACCAGAAGGCAGTTCCATGCAAAGAGGGTGATTTCACACTTCCCGCTACTCTGGATGGTATGAAGGAATACATAGAAGAGGGAAGAATGGCAGATTACCAGGATCATTATTATCCTACAGAAATGGCTGTGGATGCACAGATACAGACATTCCTGATGAAAAAGGATAAAGATGCATTCCTGAAAAAATTTGATACAGACTGGACAAGATATAACCGTGACATTATCCGTAAAGTACAGGACTATGAGGAGAAGAACGGGGAAGGAGAGAACTGATCATGGGAAAAAAATCTATGAGTGGAAGAAAGCTGACCTTTCTTCTGATCACCATTCCGATCGTGGCATTATTTTTCTGCTTTAACACACTGCCTCTGATCAAGGGTGTGATCTACAGCTTTACGAACTTTAAAGGCTATGGAAGCTATGACTGGGTAGGACTTCGAAACTATAAGGATCTTTTTACAGACAGCCGTGTTGGCGGTTCCTATCTGTTTACCTTTAAGCTGGCCATCGTGGCAACTATCGTAACGAATGTACTCAGCCTGATCCTGGCACTTGGACTGAACAGCAAGATCCGTTTCAAGAGTGCACTGCGTGGAGCTTATTTTATTCCTAATGTACTTGGCGCACTGGTCGTAGGATATATTTTCAATTATTTCTTTACATATATCCTGCCTGCATTCGGAAAGATGGTCGGAAATAAAACATTGTCTTCCAGCATGCTTTCCAGTACGAGCCTTGCATGGGTAGCCATCGTGATCGTGTGTGCATGGCAGTCCATTGCAATGAATACGATCATCTATATTTCCGGGCTTCAGACAGTGCCGGAGGATGTATACGAGGCAGGAGCTATTGATGGTGCTACCGGATTCAGTAAGTTCCGTTACCTGACATTCCCGCTGATCGTTCCGTTTTTCAGTATCAACATGGTTCTCTGTGTGAAAAACTTCCTGATGGTATTTGATCAGATCATGGCTTTGACAAAGGGTGGTCCTGCACAGAGTACAGAATCCATTTCCTATCTGATCTATAACAATGGTATGAGTGGCGGTCAGTTTGGATTCCAGAGTGCCAATGCGGTTATATTCTTTATTGTGATCGTGATCATTTCTGCAATGCAGTTGACTATCACAGGGAAAAAGGAGGAGCAGCTGTAATGAAAACGAAAGTAAGAGAAAAAGCGAACTGGCCGGTTACGATTCTTCTGATCCTCGGCCTTATCACAGTGGTATTTCCGCTTTATATGACAATTGTGATCGCATTCAAGCAGCCGACAGAGATGACCAACAGTGTAGCCGGGATCCTGTCTCTGCCACAGAAATTCAGTCTTGCCAATTTCAGGGAAGCTATGGAGGTAACAGACTTCTGGCATTCTCTTGGAAACAGTGTGATGATTACTGTGATCACAGTGGTTCTTGCTATTGTAATTCATTCACTTTTAGGTTATGCTATAGCCAGAAACAAGAGAAGTAAATTTTATAAATTTATCTATCTCTATGTAGTGAGCGGTATGTTTGTTCCGTTTGCTATCCTGATGATGCCGCTTGTAAAGCAGACTGCTGAGATGGGGCTTGATAACAAAGTCGGCGTGATCATTCTTTATACGGTATTTTATATGCCTATGAACGTGCTTCTTTATTCCGGATATCTGACAAACATTCCAATGGCCCTTGAGGAGGCTGCCTGTGTGGATGGAGCCAGCACCTGGAAAACATACTGGAAGATCATCTTTCCGATCATGAAGCCGATGCATGCCACAGTGGCAGTTCTGACAGCGCTTGGAACCTGGAATGATGTTATGACTCCGCTGGTTATCATGTCCGGATCTACAGGTGGAACCACATTGCCTCTGGCACAGCTGAATTTCCAGACTCAGTTCGGAACAAACTATAACCTTGCGTTTGCCTCTTATCTGCTGGCACTGCTTCCGATCCTTCTGTTTTATCTGATCTGCCAGAAGCACATTTTAAATGGCGTTGTAAACGGTGCCGTAAAATAAAAACACAAGAAAAAGGAGGATTCACATATGGGAATCATCTACTGTGAGAAAGACAGGACGTTTACCCTGCAGACAAAAGAAACTACATATCAGATGCAGGTGGATCAGTACGGATTTCTTCTTCATCTCTATTATGGCAAAAAGGCAGAAGGCTGCATGGATTACCTTCTGACCTACTATGACAGAGGATTTTCCGGAAATCCCTATGATGCGGGAACAGACAGAACCTATTCCATGGACTCTCTTCCACAGGAGCTTTCCTGCTACGGAAACGGAGATTTCCGCAGTGCATCACTGATGCTGGAAAACGGTGACGGAAGCATGAGCTGTGATATGCGTTACAAGAACTATACTATCCGTGACGGTAAATACAGCCTTCCGGGGCTTCCGGCTGTTTATGCGGAGAACGATGAGGCACAGACTCTTGAGATCGTACTGGAGGATCCGGCTACCGGCGTGGAGGCCATGCTTCTTTACGGTGTACTTCCGGAACTGGATATCATTACGAGAAGCGTCTATGTCCGTAATCAGAGCAGTGAGAAGATCTATGTGAACAAGGTGATGTCCGCAGAACTGGATTTTCTTTACGGAGATTATGACCTGCTTACTTTTTACGGAAGACATGCCATGGAGCGGAATCTGCAGAGGGTTCCGGTAGCACACGGAAGTCAGATGATCGGCAGTGTCCGTGGTACATCCAGTCATCAGTATAATCCGATGATGATCCTGGCAGAAAAGGACACTACAGAGGATCATGGAGGCTGCTATGCTATGTCCTTTGTATACAGTGGAAATTTCCAGGGTGAGGTTCTGAAGGATCAGTACAATCAGACAAGAATGCTCCTTGGTGTACAGGAGGAGTGCTTCCGGTATCCGCTGGAAGCCGGGGAGACCTTCTATGCGCCTGAGGTGATCTTAAGCTACACAGATCAGGGAATGAACCGTCTTTCCCAGAATCTGCACAGCTGCATCCGTCACCATATCTGCCGCGGCAAATATAAAACAGCGATTCGTCCGGTACTGGTGAACAGCTGGGAGGCAGCATATTTTGATTTTACAGGGGAGACCTTATATAATCTGGCAAAAGAGGCAAAGAGCCTTGGAATCGATATGCTGGTTCTGGATGACGGCTGGTTTGGAAAACGTGACGATGACAACAGTGGTCTTGGGGACTGGTATGTCAATGAGAAGAAACTTGGAGAGACTCTCGGCGGACTGGTAAAAAGAGTCAATGACCTCGGAGTGAAATTCGGTATCTGGATCGAGCCGGAGATGATCTCTGAGGACAGTGATCTTTACCGCGAGCATCCGGACTGGGCACTTACGATTCCGGGAAGAAAACCAGTGAGATCCAGAAATCAGCTGGTACTTGATTTTTCCAGAAAAGAAGTTGTAGACGGAATCTTCGGACAGATCAGTGCGGTATTGGATAATGCCAATATTGAGTACGTTAAATGGGACATGAATCGAAGCCTGATGGATGTATTTTCCGTAATGACTAAGGATCAGGGACGTGTAATGTATGATTATGTCCTGGGATTGTACGATTTTCTGGACCGTATGGTGAAACGTTATCCGGATCTTCTGATCGAGGGCTGCAGCGGCGGTGGCGGAAGATTTGACGCAGGCATGCTGTATTACACACCGCAGATCTGGTGCAGCGACAACTCTGATGCTGTTGACAGGCTTCGGATCCAGTATGGCACTTCCTTCGGATATCCGGTATCGGCCATGGGAGCACATGTGTCTGCAGTTCCGAACCATCAGACAGGAAGGATCACTCCGTTACATACCAGAGGTGTGGTTGCCATGTCCGGAACCTTCGGCTACGAGCTGGATCTTCTGAAGCTGACTGAGGAAGAAAAAGACGAGGTCCGCAGCCAGATCGGGGAATTCCGTAAATATGCGCCACTGATCCAGAACGGACGATACTATCGCCTGACAGATCCGTTTAAGAGTGAGGTCTGTGCATGGGAGATCGTTGGAAATTCTCAGGAAGAAGTTCTGCTCAATGTTGTCATGGAGGAGATCCATGGAAACATGACTGTGAATTATGTGCAGCTTCGCGGCCTTGATGAGAGTGCTCTGTATAAGGAACAGGCTACCGGCAGGATCTATTCCGGAGCTGCTCTGATGCATGGTGGAATGCCGCTTCCTGCAGAGTTTGGGGAGTACAGAGCTTATCAGTATCATTTTGTGAGAGAATAAAACAGAGCCTTTTTAATCTGTGAAATAAAGATAAAATAAAAGATCCGCCGGATCAAACAGTTCTCTGATAACTGTCTGATCGGCGGATTTTTTGATCTTTTGTGATGAAATATTATGTATTCTGAGAATTATAAGATCAGTGGACGGTAATCTGATAGCTTTTAATAAACTCTTCATCCGGTTTCAGAACGTTGATATTATTTTTTTCAGAGAGCGATTTTTCAAAACCACAGTCATCACAGCGTCCCATCCACGGCTCCAGGCATACGAAGGGAGCACCGGGTACGGACCAGATACCGAAATTCGGGAAGCCCTCACTGGTAAGTGTCAGATATGGAGTTCCGTCCGGGAAGAGGATACCGGCCTTTTGGATCTGGCCGTTATCAAAAACAAGAGCGTCTTTATCAAACATATGAGGAGCAATGGAACAGGTTCCGTTTTCAAGGGAAAGTGTATGTGGCTCGTCAGCAATGACTGTTCCTGCAGACGTATCGATAAGGAGATAGGTAAGAGCGTCCAGGCCTTCAAAAGCAAGACGGTAATCGCTCTGGGATTCGCCTTCACGTACCGGAACGCGGAATGCCGGATGGCCGCCGATGGTAAAATACATAGTTTCAGAATCATTATTAACTACTTCCCAGCATACGTCCAGGTCATGCTCCTTCAGAGTGTAGGTGATCTTCAGAGCGAAAGCAAACGGATAAACCTTCAGGGTTTCTTCGGAGGACTTAAGGACAAAGGAAAGGGAAGTATCGGTGATATCCGTGCAGATAAAATCGCTGTCCCTTGCAAAGCCGTGCTGTCTGGAAGGATATTCCTTTCCGTTCAGACGCCAGATATCTTTGTAGTTACGTCCCACGTTGGGAAAAAGTACAGGCGCATGGCGTTTCCAGTAAGCCGGATCTGCCTGCCAGAGGATCTCCCTGTCATTAGTCTTGTCATAGATGCCGGTGAGTTCAGCACCGTGGTCGGAAACGGAAATCTTAAGAAAGCTGTTTTCAATCGTTCGTGTCATGATAAACCTCCTGTATGACAGCATTCGGGTAATATTACCCCGGAATTGCTGCATGTTTTTTTCTATTTTAGCACATTTTACAGACGATAACGAGAAAAATACGATCCATGGAAAAAATAACTGGAAAATCTGTCAGATTTACCAAGAGAAATTGCTGTTTTTTGGAAGAATAACCTTGACTAATGAAGGAGAAATCTATACAATAATTATGTGCGTAGAAAACATACATTTTTATGTTTTAAAGAACAATAATTAGGAGGAAAATGTAAAATGGCAAAATGGGTTTACATGTTTACAGAAGGTAATGCTACTATGAGAAATCTTCTGGGCGGCAAAGGTGCCAACCTTGCTGAGATGACAAACCTCGGTCTTCCTGTACCGCAGGGCTTCACAATCACAACAGAGGCCTGCACACAGTACTACGAGGATGGCAGATCCATCAATGATGAGATCATGGCTCAGATCATGGAAGCAATTACCAAGATGGAAGGAGTTACCGGTAAGAAATTCGGTGACAAAGAAAATCCTCTGCTTGTATCCGTTCGTTCTGGTGCGAGAGCATCTATGCCTGGTATGATGGACACAATCCTCAACCTTGGTTTAAATGAAGAAGTTGTTAACACTCTTGCTGAGAAATCCGGCAATGAGCGTTGGGCTTGGGACTGCTACAGAAGATTCATCCAGATGTATTCTGACGTAGTTATGGAAGTTGGTAAGAAATACTTCGAGGAGCTCATCGATGAGATGAAGACTAAGAGAGGTGTTAAGCAGGACGTTGAGCTTACAGCTGCTGACCTGCATGAGCTTGCTGACCAGTTCAAAGCTGAGTATAAATCCAAAATCGGTTCTGATTTCCCAACTGATCCGAAGGAGCAGCTGGTTGGTGCGATCAAAGCCGTATTCCGTTCCTGGGACAACCCACGTGCGAACGTATATCGTCGTGACAATGATATCCCATATTCCTGGGGTACAGCTGTTAACGTACAGATGATGGCATTCGGTAACATGGGTGATGACTGTGGTACAGGTGTTGCCTTCACACGTGACCCTGCTACAGGTGCTAACGGTCTGTTCGGTGAGTTCCTTACTAATGCACAGGGCGAGGACGTAGTTGCCGGTGTTCGTACACCAATGCACATCTCCGAGATGGAGCAGAAGTTCCCGGAAGCATTCGTACAGTTCAAACAGGTTTGCGAGACTCTGGAGAAACATTACAGAGATATGCAGGATATGGAGTTTACTGTAGAGCATGGTAAACTGTATATGCTTCAGACACGTAATGGTAAGAGAACTGCACAGGCTGCTCTTAAGATCGCTTGTGACCTCGTTGATGAGGGAATGAGAACTGAGGAAGAGGCTGTTGCAATGATCGATCCTCGTAACCTTGATACCCTTCTTCATCCGCAGTTCGATGCAGCTGCTCTTAAGGCTGCTACACCGATGGGCAAAGGCCTTGGCGCTTCTCCAGGAGCTGCTTGCGGTAAGATCGTATTCTCTGCAGAGGACGCTGTTGAGTGGGCTGAAAGAGGAGAGAAGGTTGTTCTTGTTCGTCTTGAGACATCCCCAGAGGATATCACAGGTATGAAAGCTGCTCAGGGTATCCTGACAGTTCGTGGTGGTATGACATCTCACGCAGCTGTAGTTGCTCGTGGAATGGGATCCTGCTGTGTATCCGGATGCGGCGACATCGCTATGGATGAGGAGAATAAAAAATTCACACTTGCTGGCAAAGAGTTCCATGAGGGAGATGCAATCTCCATCGATGGTACAACAGGTAACATCTATGACGGACTTATCCCGACTGTAGATGCTCAGATCGCTGGTGAGTTCGGACGTATCATGGGATGGGCTGACAAGTACAGAACAATGAAGGTTCGTACAAACGCTGATACTCCTGCTGATGCTAAGAAAGCTCGTGAGCTTGGTGCAGAGGGAATCGGTCTTTGCCGTACAGAGCATATGTTCTTTGAGGGCAACAGAATCGATGCATTCCGTGAGATGATCTGCTCTGAGACAGTAGAGGAGAGAGAAGCAGCACTTGCTAAGATCCTTCCGGAGCAGCAGGGAGACTTCGAGAAACTCTATGAGGCACTTGAAGGAAATCCTGTAACTATCCGTTTCCTTGATCCGCCACTTCATGAGTTCGTTCCTACAGAGGAAGAGGACATCAAGAAACTGGCTGACGCTCAGGGCAAGACTGTAGAGCAGATCAAGACAATCATCGCTTCCCTTCACGAGTTCAACCCGATGATGGGACATCGTGGATGCCGTCTTGCTGTTACTTACCCAGAGATCGCTAAGATGCAGACAAGCGCTGTTATCCGTGCAGCTATCAACGTTAAGAAGAATCATCCGGATTGGAACATCAAACCGGAGATCATGATTCCGCTTGTTGGTGACATTAAAGAGCTTAAATACGTTAAGAAATTCGTTGTAGAGACAGCAGACGCTGAGATCAAAGCAGCTGGTTCTGACCTTGAGTACGAGGTTGGTACTATGATCGAGATCCCGAGAGCAGCTCTTACAGCTGATGATATCGCTAAAGAAGCTGACTTCTTCTGCTTCGGTACAAACGACCTTACACAGATGACATACGGATTCTCCCGTGATGACGCTGGTAAGTTCCTTAACGCATACTATGATGCTAAGATCTTCGAGAACGATCCATTCGCTAAGCTTGACCAGACAGGTGTCGGCAAACTTATGAAGATGGCTATCGAGCTTGGAAAACCGGTTAACCCGAAACTTCACGTAGGTATCTGCGGTGAGCACGGCGGAGATCCGTCTTCCGTAGAGTTCTGCAACGAGATCGGACTTGACTATGTATCCTGCTCACCGTTCCGTGTACCGATCGCTCGTCTTGCAGCAGCACAGGCAGCAATCGCTAAGAAGAACGCATAAGTAAGAATACATTTCAGGCTGAAGTTTCAGTCTGAGCATATATAAAACTTCTGGCAGTCTGTAGAAATACAGATTGTCAGGAGTTTTTTTCTTTATGATATTTTTTGAAGTATTCCGACGGTTTACGAAAAATAGGATTCATGGTATCATGAAAGAAACAGGGCAGATAAAGCCGGAGGATAAGGAGAATTTTATGAATCAGGAATCACAGACACCTCATAAGAGACGTGTACGATATAAAGGAAAATATCCGAAGAAATTCGAGGAGAAATATAAAGAGCTTCAGCCTGAGAAGTATAAGGATACCATTGAACATGTGATCAGCAAGGGAAACACACCGGCTGGAATGCACATTTCCATTATGGTAAAAGAAATCATTGATTTTCTGGAGATCAGGCCGGGGCAGGTTGGATTTGATGCTACACTTGGTTACGGTGGGCATACAAAGGCCATGCTGGAATGCCTGAAAGGTCAGGGACACATGTACGCCACGGATGTGGACCCGGAAGAATCTGCCAAGACAAGGAAACGTCTGGCAGAGCAGGGATTCGGAGAAGATATCCTGACAATTAAACTCCAGAATTTCTGTACTATTGATGAGATCGCAGAGGAAGTTGGTGGCTTTGATTTTATCCTGGCGGATCTTGGGGTGTCTTCCATGCAGATCGACAATCCCAAGAGAGGGTTTTCCTTTAAGGCGGATGGTCCTCTGGATTTAAGGCTGAACCAGGAAACCGGGATCAGCGCAGCGGAACGGCTGGATACCATTTCGAGAGAAGAGCTTGCCGGAATGTTGGATGAGAATTCCGATGAGCCGTATTGTGAGGAGATCGCGAAGGCCATCACAGATGAGATCCGAAGAGGAAACCACATAGATACTACTACGAAGCTTCGTGAAGTCATTGAGAAGACATTGTCTTTCCTTCCTGAAAAAGAGAGGAAAGACACGGTGAAAAAAACATGCCAGAGAGTTTTTCAGGCACTGCGTATTGATGTGAACCGGGAATTCGAGGTACTCTATGATTTTATGGAAAAACTTCCTGGAGCGCTGAAGCCAGGCGGCCGTGTAGCGATCCTTACCTTCCATTCCGGAGAGGACAAGCTGGTAAAGAAAGCCTTAAAGCAGGGCTATAAAGACGGCATCTATTCCGACTATTCAAAAGATGTGATCCGTCCTTCCGCACAGGAATGTGCACAGAATGGCCGCGCCAGATCCACGAAGATGCGCTGGGCTGTGAAGGCCTGAGTGAAGAGTGAAAGAGCAGTTCTGATACAGAAACAGAAAAATCCTGGAATGCGTTGACATCCGGGATTTTTTTTGCTATGTTATATAAGTTTACATATGATAAAGCTACGGCTTAAACCGAATAGGAGAAAGGATATGGATGTGGAGGAAAAGAAAGACATTTTTGATAAACTGATGCATCTTCCGGTGCTGAATATATTTGAACCTTTTTATAAGAAACATAAGGAAGTTCTGATGTATCTGTTCTTTGGAGGGCTCACATTTTTTCTGAACATTGCGTTGTATGCATGGCTGGATAAGGGGCTGGGTATGAATGCGCTGATCGCCAATGTGATTTGTTGGGTGGTCTGTGTATTGTTCCAGTATTTTACAAACAGGACATGGGTATTCGACGGGCAGGTGGATTCTGCTGCCGGATTTTTAAAGCAGATGGCTTCGTTTTTCGGAGGCCGGCTCTTTACGCTGGTTGTGGAGGAAGCAATCCTTGCGGTATTTATCACCTGGCTTGGATTTAACAGCATGGCAGTGAAGCTTGTCGCTCAGGTGGTCGTGATCGTATTGAATTATGTGATCAGTAAATTAATTGTTTTTAAAAAATAAAAGATATTTATATTTGCAGGAAAGGAGTTGAACTGAAATTGACAAAGGACAAGACAAATGATATGACTGTAGGGAATCCGGTGAGCCTGATCATCCGGTTTATGATTCCCATGTGCCTTGGAAATATTTTTCAGCAGTTTTATAATATTGCGGATTCCATTGTTGCGGGTCAGTTCCTGGGAGTAGATGCGCTGGCTGCGATCGGAAGCACCGGTTCACTGATGTTTTTTGTTACCGGATGGCTTAACGGACTGAGCAGTGGTTTTGCCATTCTGGTATCCCAGTGGTTCGGGGCGAAGCAATATGATAAGATGCGTCATTACGTAGCTATGTCCATCTGTTTGGCAGCAGCCTTTGCCATTGTGATGACCATTGGCTTTGAGGCTTTGAATGAACCGATCCTACGACTGATGAATTCGCCGGAGGATCTGATGGGATCTGTGAAGGGATATATGGGAATTATTTATGCAGGCCTGATCGTAACAGCGGCATATAATTCACTGGCAGCGTTTCTCCGCGCACTTGGAGATTCAAAATCTCCGCTGTATTTTCTGATCATTTCGGCAGTGATCAATGTGTTCCTGGATATTCTTTTTATTGTAAAAATCGGAATGGGAGTGGAAGGCTGTGCTTATGCTACGGTTATCGCACAGGCAATTTCCGCAGTCTGCTGCCTGATCTATATTATCAAAAAGTTCCCGATCCTGCATCTGAAGAAAGAAAACTTTGAAATTTCTTTTACCAGCTTCCGTTATCTGCTGGCCCTTGGTATTCCCATGGGACTTCAGTTTTCCATCACAGCGATCGGAACCATTATTGTACAGGGTGCTGTAAATATTTACGGTTCTGTATACATGGCAGGATTTTCCGCTGCGGGAAAACTACAGAATATCATTGTAACTGTATTTGTAGCTTTTGGTGCGACGATGGCAACCTTTGTAGGACAGAACCGTGGCGCCGGAAAGATGGACCGTGTAAAAGAAGGAATGAAATATACCCAGATCATGGTCTTGATCTGGAGTGTGATCACTATGATCATAATGTTCTTTTTCGGAAAGTACATGACCTGGTTATTTATTGACAAGTCCCAGACAGATGTTATTAATGTTTCTGTTACTTATTTTCATACTGTATTCTGGGCATATCCGTTCCTTGGAAGTATCTTCCTTTACAGAAACGGCCTTCAGGGACTGGGATATGGCCTGGTTCCCATGCTGGGCGGTGTGTTTGAACTGGTGGCAAGAAGTGCGATCGTTATGTTTGTTGCAGGAAAAACAAGTTTTGCCGGTGTATGTCTGGCGGATCCTGCTGCATGGATCGCGGCACTGATCCCGCTGATTCCGTATTATATTTATGTGATGAAAAAGTGGAGCAGGGGAAAAAAGGAAACTGTTGCCTGAGTGGGCATAATACAGAAAATGAAAAGAATAAATTTAGGCTTGCAATTATGGAAGATACAGTTATAATGATATTATAACTGCGGAAAAAAACCAGGAAACCGGGATTCCGGGTAAGATTACAGATCCAGAAGGGAGAATATAGATCATGGAAATCACAAAGGAAACAACAATGGGCGAGATGCTTGCATACGATGAGAAGATTGCATACATTCTTATGCAGGAAGGAATGCACTGCATCGGCTGTCCGTCTTCTATCGGTGAGTCTCTTGAGGAGGCATGTATGGTACACGGACTTGATGTAAACGCTGTACTGGCAGACATCCATCACTATGAAGAGACCAAGAACCAGAAATAAATAACAGAAACGTACAGATTACGGACCGTAAGGGATAACGACTGTGCATGTTTTTTTGACATGCCGTTGTTATCCCTTTTTTTTTTACACGTTTTATACGGAAAAGCGGAGGAAAACACCATGTATGTAATAATCGACAATTTTGATTCGTTTGTTTATAATCTAAAAGCGTATTTTGAGGAACTGGGGCGTGAGATCCTTGTAAAGCGCTGCGACGAGATCACCCTGGAAGAACTGGAGGAACTGAAGCCGGAAGGAATCATTCTTTCTCCGGGCCCCAAACGCCCCTGGGACGCAGCCCTTTGTGTGGAAACCGTAAACAGATTTCAGGGAAGGGTTCCGATCTTAGGAGTCTGTCTGGGACATCAGGTGTTGGGACACTGCGCAGGTGCGGTGGTAGAAAAGGGAAAACGTCCCATGCATGGAAAGGTGACAGAGATTCGCAACTATGGAACCGGAGTGTTTGCCGGTTTGCCGGAAGAATTTAAAGTGACAAGATACCATTCCCTGATTGTCCGTGGAGAAAGTCTTCCGGAAGAATATCAGGTAGATGCAGTTTCCAAAGACGGGGCAGTGATGGGAATTTCCCACAAAATCCTTCCGTTATACGGGGTACAGTTTCATCCGGAAGCAGTTCTTACGGAATATGGTCATGAGCTGCTTGAGAATTTCTGCAAAATCGCGGAAAGATTTCAGCAGGAGCAGGAAAGGGTAGCTATAGAAAAAACAGCCTGAGCAGAGAAAATACGGGAAATAAATAGGAGCTTGAACATGTACAGAGATCATCGTATCATAAAGAAACTGGACAAATATATTCCGGCAGCAGAGATCTTCCGGATCTACGAAAAGGAACTGGGAGCCGCTTTTCTGGATTCTTCCCTTGTTAACGATCTGGGACGGTATTCCGTGATCGGAAGATGTCCGTATCTGAAGCTGGTAAAGGACGGAGAGACCTTTACTATCAATGGAAGACCGGAAACAGAGACAACCTTTGAAGACTATATGCGGGAATATTTGAATACCCATGAGGACAAAAATAACAGCGGACTTCCCATCGTATCCGGAGCAGTAGGGTATTTTTCCTATGATTACGGAAGAAAACAGATGGGAGTACCATCCGGAGAAAAGGAGCTTGTGACCGTTCCGGAGGCAGTTCTGACGTTTTATGACTGTTTTATTGTAGAAGACTGTCAGGAAAAAAGAACTTATCTTGTGTCAAATGGAATCAGTGAAGACGCTGCAGCAGAAATCGGAGCGATGGAAAAAGCAATCCGGGAATTTACAGAGGCGGGGAAAAAGGAAGGATCGGAAACAGGAGAAAAAAAGGAATCCGGAAACAGTATGGTCACGGAAAATTCTCACCGTGAGAAATTCAGGATCCAGGTTCATCCCAATTTTGAAAAAGAAGAATACAAACAGGCAGTAGACCGGATGATCCGGTATATTATAGAGGGTGATATCTATATTGCCAATATGACGCAGCAGCTGACTATTGAAAGCGAAAAACCGCCTCTGGATGTTTTTTATGATCTTCGGAAAAATAATCCGTCTCCTTTCGGCGGGTATCTGGATTTCGGAGACTATCAGATCGTCTGTGCCTCTCCGGAACGTTTTCTGAAGATGAAAGACCGTCATGTAAATACTCGTCCTATAAAGGGAACAAGAAAACGTGGCGTAACATCTGAGGAAGATGAAATGCTCCGTCGGGAGCTTCAGGATTCGGGAAAAGATAAGAGTGAACTTCTTATGATCGTAGACCTGGAGCGAAATGATCTGAACCGGGTGTGTACACCGGGAAGCGTGAAGGTAACCGAGCTTTTTACAGTGGAAGCATACGCTACGGTTTTTCATCTGGTATCGGATATTGAAGGAAAACTGGAAGACGGAAAAAATGTTATGGATCTTCTGGAGGCTGCATTCCCCGGCGGTTCTATTACCGGGGCGCCGAAATACCGTGCCATGGAGATCATTGACGAGCTGGAACACGGCAAGCGAAATCTTTATACAGGTTCTATCGGCTATCTGACACTGGACGGAAGCTGCGATTTCAACATCGTGATTCGTACAGCTCTTCATAAAAATGGAAAATATCACCTTGGCGTTGGCGGCGGGATCACAGCAGAGTCAGATCTGGAATTTGAGTACGAGGAAACACTGCAGAAGGCGAAAGCGATCCTGGATGCGCTACAGTAGAGAAACATACAGAACGGTAAAAGTAAAAGGCTCTGTAGAAAGATCAGAGAATCTGACAGGGATACTTCATAAGGAGGGAGGTCAGAGGAGATGAACAACATAACCTTAGACGAATGTTTTCAGTTTGGTCTGGGAGCATTTGAGACCATAGGAATAGAGCAGGGAACCCCCATACTTCTTGAAAAGCATCTGAAAAGACTGGAACGGGCGGCAGATTTCCTGAAGCTGGGTGATCCGACAGTACGGGGGATCACAGCCGGGAAGATTGAAGAGTATCTGAAAGAACAAAAAAAACGTCCGGAGGTGCAAAAAGAATTTGACGGACTGGAACACTGTGCGCTGAAGCTCATGCTCACAAAGGAAAATGCAGTGTATTCTCTTCGTGCCAATCATTATACGCCGGAGAATTATGAAAAAGGCTTTACCATGGATGTCAGCAAGGTGAAACGGAATGAAACATCGCATCTTGTATACCATAAAACCATGAATTACGGGGACTGTATCCTGGAAAAACGAAATGCTGCAGCAGCAGGAATGGATGAACGGTTGTTTCTGAATACAAAGAAACAGATATCGGAAGGGACAGTAAGCAATGTATTCTTTGTGCGAAAAGGCGTGATCTATACACCAAAAGTCAGCTGCGGACTTCTCCCGGGAATCCTCCGTGAATACCTCTGTGACACGGAAGAAGTGGAAGAAACTTATATCTATGTTCAGGATCTTAAATGGTATCAGGAATGCTTTGTCACCAATTCCCTGATGGGGATCATGCCGGTGCGCCAGATTGAGGGAATCCGGTTCGAGGAAGACAAAGTGACGAAGGAGCTGATGGGAAAATATCAGAAGATGGTCAGAGATACTGTGAATAAGAAACAAGTCGGATAAAGGTTATTGCGAAACCATCACATTCCGGAATGAGAAATAAAATGTGGATAGCTGATTTCTGAGAAATGTACTTGAAGATGGCGGAAGTATAATCAGGAATTCGAAATGATACATAGAATGATAACGGAATTTGACAGAATATGACCAAGACAATCAGGGATAAAGGTGCATCAACCTGGAAATACTAGGGATGATGCACTTTTTTGTGCAAACTCAACCAAAAACGGTCATAAATTTTGTGAAGTAGTTTGGTTGACTTTGAACGAATTTGGAAGTATACTAAGTTCAACAAATAAGGAACAACAAAAAGCGGTCAGAAACCCGCAGAAATGCGAATACCCGCTTAACAAATAGGGAGGAGAAAGAAATGATCTGTACCGTTACTTTTAATCCATCTCTGGACTATATCGTTTCCGTAGAAAACTTCAAACTGGGGCTTACCAACCGGACCAGTTCCGAGCTGATGCTTCCGGGCGGAAAAGGAATCAATGTTTCCACAGTGCTGATGAACCTCGGGATTGAGAATACCGCACTTGGTTTTATGGCAGGATTCGTTGGAGATGAAATCGTAAGAAAACTTGAGGAAATGGGAGTAAAATCCGATTTTATCAGGATCCCGGAAGGTGTTTCCAGGATTAATCTGAAACTGAAATCCATTGACGGAACCGAGATCAACGGAATGGGACCGGAGATCAGCGCAGAAAAAGTTCAGGAGCTGATGGAAAAGCTTGACACACTGAAAGAAGGAGATGTGCTTTTCCTGGCAGGAAGCATTCCATCATCCATGCCGGATGACATGTATGAGAAGATCATGGCGAGACTGGACGGGAAAGGTGTGATGATCGTTGTGGATGCAACGAGAGATCTTCTTGTGAATGTACTGAAGTATCATCCGTTCCTGGTGAAGCCCAATAACCATGAGCTTGGAGAAATCTTCGGCGTAGAGCTTAAGACCCGTCAGGATGTGATTCCTTACGGAAAGAAGCTCCAGGAGAAAGGAGCCAGAAATGTGCTGATCTCAATGGCCGGAGAGGGAGCTGTCCTGGTAGCGGAAGATGGTCAGGTATTTGAGAAACCGGCACCGAAAGGAACACTGGTAAACGGCGTAGGAGCCGGAGATTCCATGGTAGCAGGCTTTATGGCAGGCTGGATGGAAAAACAGGATCACGAATATGCATTTCACATGGGAATTTCCGCAGGAAGCGCAAGTGCATTTTCTGAAAATCTTGCCACAAGGGAAGAGATTCAGGCTGTATATGAACAGGTGACAGAGGAGTAAATAAGAAAGGGGAAGGGAAGATGAGAATCACAGATTTGCTTGACAAAAGAAGCATATCACTGGATGCGGCACCGAAGACGAAATCCGAAGCGCTGGACATGGCCGTAGATCTTATGGTAAAAAGCGAAAAGATCAGCGACAGGGAAGCTTATCGGAAACAGGTGTATTTAAGAGAGGAAGAAAGTACGACAGGAATCGGTGAGGGAATCGCCATTCCTCATGGAAAATGTGATGCGGTAAAGAAACCGGGACTTGCTGCCATGGTAGTAAAAAACGGTGTGGAATTTGAGGCACTGGATGATGAGCCGGTTACCCTTCTTTTCCTGATCGCAGCACCGAATACAGAAGATAACATTCATCTGGATGTACTCAGCAAGCTTTCCGTAATGCTGATGGATGATAATTTTACAGAGTCCTTACGCAACGCAGATTCTGTAGATGAATTTATGGAGATCATCGACAAGGCAGATGATGAGAAAAAAGATATTGATGAAAGACTGGCAGATACAGGAAGTTCCGAAGGAGCCCGAGCTAAACTGCTGGCAGTTACCTCCTGCCCCACAGGTATTGCCCACACCTACATGGCAGCAGAGGGACTGGAAAAAGCAGCGAAGGCGAAAGACTGTTTCATTAAAATAGAGACACGAGGCTCCGGCGGAGCAAAAAATGTACTTACGGATCAGGAGATCCGGGAGGCAGACTGCATCATCGTAGCAGCAGATGCCAAGGTTCCTATGGAGCGTTTCGATGGAAAGAAAGTCATCGAATGTCAGGTTTCTGATGGAATCAGCAAAGCGGACCAGCTTGTTGAACGTGCGATTTCCGGAGATGTTCCGGTATATCATGCGGCAGCAGGCAGTCAGAGCTCTTCCTCAAATACAAAAGCAGGCGGCGGAGCAGGCCACAAGATCTATATGCAGCTGATGAACGGTGTATCTCACATGCTTCCGTTGGTTGTAGGCGGTGGTATCCTGATCGCTCTTGCGTTCCTGATCGATGGTTTAAGTATAGATTTAAATTCCCTTCCTGCAGACCAGAGAGCAAACTTTGGTACAATCACACCGGCAGCGGCTGTTCTGAAAAGTATTGGTGGCACTGCGTTTGGTTTTATGCTTCCGATCCTGGCAGGATTTATCGCAATGGCCATCGGTGACAGACCGGCACTTGCAGTTGGACTTGTGGGCGGTATGATCGCGGCAAACGGAAAATCCGGTTTCCTTGGAGCTCTTCTTGCAGGCTTCCTTGCAGGATATCTGATCCTCGGACTTCGTAAGGTTTGTGATAAGCTTCCAGAAGCACTGGAAAAAATAGCGCCTGTACTGATCTATCCGGTCGTTGGTGTCCTCCTTATGGGACTTTGTATGACCTTTATTGTAGAGCCGATCATGGGTGGTATCAATACAGGATTAAATAATGCCTTGACAGGTATGGGAAATTCAAGTAAAGTAATTTTAGGGCTGATTCTCGGTGGTATGATGGCCATTGATATGGGTGGTCCGTTCAACAAGGCAGCATATGTATTTGGTACAGCAGCTATTGCGGCAGGAAACTATGACATTATGGCAGCAGTTATGGTAGGAGGTATGACTCCTCCGTGTGCCATCGCACTTGCATCTCTGCTGTTTAAAGACAAATTTACAAAAGAAGAGCGTGAGGCAGGACCGACCAACTTTATTATGGGACTTGCATTTATCACAGAAGGTGCGATTCCTTTTGCGGCATCTGACCCGATCCATGTACTTCCGTCCTGTATCGTTGGTTCCGCAGTAGCCGGAGCGATCTCCATGTTCTTCAACTGTACATTGATGGCACCACACGGTGGAATCTTCGTATTCCCGGTTGTAGGTAATGCACTGATGTATCTGGTCGCATTGGTTGTGGGAACTCTGATCTCAGCTATGCTTCTCGGTGTACTGAAGAAAAAGGTTGCTTAAATTTTTTAAAATTAAAAATAAAAAACCTGGAGGATAAAGAAATGAAAGAATTCAAGTATGTAGTGACAGATAACGAAGGAATCCATGCACGTCCGGCCGGAGAGCTTGTGAAGCTTGTAAAAGGTTTCGAGTCCAAGATCACTATCGAGAAGGATGGCAAGACTGTAGAGTGCAGAAAGCTTCTTGCACTTATGGGACTTGGCGTAAAGAAGGGCCATGAGGTTACCTTTACATTCGATGGTGCAGACGAGGATGCAGCATACGAGGCAGTAAGCAAATTCATGCAGGAGAACCTGTAATCTCAGAATGAGTGAACAGAAGGCATCCCGGTCCGGTGATCGGGATGTTTTTTTTGAAGGAGGAAAAGGAATGCTGACGGAGCAGAGATACGAGATCATACTCGGCCTTCTCAGAGAAAAAAACAGTGTTACGGTAACAGAGCTGAAAGATATCCTGGATGCATCGGAATCTACGGTCCGCAGAGACATCACGGCGCTTTACAAGGCGGGGAGGCTGACCAGGGTTTTTGGCGGTGCGGTAGCGCTGGAACATACTGTCAATGCCTATGAGCCTACCGTAGCCCAGAAAGTTGAGCTGAATATTGAAGAAAAAAAGAAGATCGCAGCCTATGCGGCAGCTCTGATCCGTCCGGAAGATTTTGTGTATCTGGACGCGGGAACGACTACCGGATATATGTTGGAACATCTGGAAGGCTCCGGGGCGACTTTTGTCACCAATGGTGTTTCCCATGCCAGGGCTCTGGCTCAGATGGGAGTTCGTGTATTGCTGATCGGCGGAGAGCTGAAGGGATCTACGGAAGCTGTGATCGGAAGTCAGGCCATGCAGATGCTGAAGAATTATCATTTTACCAAGGGCTTTTTCGGGACCAATGGGATGACTCAGAGAGAAGGTTTTACCACGCCGGAATCCAATGAGGCACTGGTAAAGCGAACAGCCATGGAGCAGTGTCTGGAAAAGTACGTGGTGTCTGACAGCTCCAAATTCGGACAGATCAGTGCGGTGACATTCTTTTCATTTGACGGAGCGGTAATTCTGACGGAAAGCTGTTCCAAAGAATATAAAGATTGCAGAAATATACAGATCGTATCATAGAAAGATCACAAATAAAAAACCGGTTTGGAAGAAAAATTCTTCGTAAACCGGTTTTTTATTCGTTAAGGATCTGTCTCAATCTTCCTTGGAGATCATGGATTCCAGATCTTCCACGGAAATATCTTTTTTGTGCATCAGCTTGAGCAGACGTTTCAGTTCGGTAGCTTCCTTTGCTTTTTGCTCAGCTTTGCGGATCTCATCCAGCTGAGCTGCCAGTGCAGTTTTTTCATCCTCCAGCGCTGCTATCTTTTCGGTGTAGGCAGCAATCTTGGAATCTACTTTGGAAATTTTCTCATTGAGTACTTCTATCTTTGTACGTCTCTGTGCCATATGAAACCTCCTGATAAAAATATTACTTCTTATATACTATACAATAGCACAAACGACGATGAAATACAATTGTGAATTAATGTACGATGTGTTATCATATTACTGTTCACTGGTAATATTCCGCGATGTGTTTTTTGTGAGCGAAGGTCACAGAAAACCCGAGACATACTGCGCGAATTTATGCGATCAGCATAAATTCTGTGCATCGCGAAGCGTGTTACTGAGAACGGGGTGAACAGTAATGTTATCATGGATGTATATAATATTTCAGAAACGCAGGAAAATACTATGAATAAAGATAAGGGCGTATTTATGACTGCCCAGGAAGTAAATAAAGAAATAGAAATTCTAAAGACGGTTTTTGACATTGTAAGACTGGTGGATGTCAGCCGTACAGCTCCGGTAAATATTGGCTCAGATGATTGCTCTTATGAAGCAGAACATAAATGCTTTGCAGTGTGGAATAAAGGCAGAAGATGTGAGAACTGTATTTCTGCCAAAGTTTTTGCCCGCAAAAACAGAATGACGAAATTTGAGTTCGTCAATGATGACATTTATCAGGTGATCGCCAAATATGTGGTTATAGACGGGACACCTCTTGTTATGGAAATGGTCTTTAAAATGACGGATAAGATTTTTCTGGGAGCTTACGGAAGCGGGCCTCTGATCGATAAGATCAGCAAATTCAACCGGGAATTATATGAAGATCCGCTGACTGGTGCCAGAAACCGGAGATATTTTGAGGAACAGCTGAAACCCCTGGATAAGATGGTGGCTATAGCTATGATCGACGTGGATAATTTTAAACAGATTAATGACAGCTATGGCCATGTAGCCGGAGATGAGGCGTTGTGTACCATTGTCAGAACGATTTTTGATCATGTGCGGGCAAATGACGTGGTACTGCGTTATGGAGGAGACGAATTTCTTCTGATGTTTGAAGAAATTCCGGAAAAGGTATTTCAGCAGAAGCTGGAAGATATCCGGAAAGAGATTGCAATGGCAGATGTGCCGGAATACAAAGAAATCCGGCTTTCCACGAGCGTGGGAGGTGTATATGGAAACTGTAAGGTCAGAGATGGAGTGGTAGAAGCGGACATGCTTCTCTATCAGGCCAAGCGGCAAAAAAACTGTGTTGTTTACAAGCGGATCTGACGGGAATGGCAGAATTATGTAACAGACGCAAGAGATATTTCTTTGGCAGGTAAAAGGAGAAGGGCGATATGAAGATAATCGCAAGGATCAGAAGTGATTTTCCGACAAAATTCGGAATCCCACGTCAGAGCGGCCGAGTGGAAGAACTGGCAGCCTGTATTGTTTTTGAACCGGAATACCGGGTGCGTGAAGCGGTAAAGGGACTGGAAGATTTTTCGCATATCTGGCTGCTGTGGGAGTTTTCACAGTCAATCCGTGAGAACTGGTCCCCTACGGTACGTCCGCCACGTCTGGGCGGAAATGAAAGGATGGGTGTATTTGCCACCAGATCGCCCTTCCGCCCTAATCCTGTAGGCTTATCCTGTGTGAAGCTTGAAAAGATCGACATGGAAAGTAAAGAAGCTCCTGTACTGATCGTATCCGGTGCGGACCTGATGGACGGAACCCCCATCTATGATATCAAGCCATATCTGCCTGTGGCAGACTGTCATCCGGAAGCACTGGGCGGCTTTGCGACGAAGGTGGAGCAGCAGTTTCTACAGGTGGAAATCCCGGAAGAATGGAAGGCAAGGATCCCGGAGGACAAGCTTTCTGCATTGGAAGGTGTGCTCAGAGAAGATCCGAGGCCTGCCTACCAGAAAGATCCGGAGAGGATATACGGAATGCCTTTTGCAGGGATGGATGTTCGTTTTCAGGTAAAAAACGGCATACTTACAGTATGTGAGATCACAGAATATAAAAAATCAGACAAAATTTAAAAATACCTTTGACAAACTTTTTAAGTGATGATATTATAATAAATGAGTTAGCAAACACTAACTCATTATTTTAAAAATGAAGTTAGTTTAAAATAACATTGAAACAGTCATATAAAAGTTCAGAGATCAAAGGAGAGTGAATTATGAGCGTTGTAATTGTAGGCGGTAATGAAAGAATGGTATGTCAGTATGAGGATATCTGTAAAGGCTTCGGATGCAAGGCGAAAGTCTTTGCCAAGGAAAAAGGAGCCATGAAGAAAAAGATCGGGGTGCCGGATCTGATGATCCTGTTCACAAGTACTGTTTCCCACAAAATGGTAAACTGCGCAGTTGAAGAAGCAAAGAAAAAATCCATTCCGGTATGCCGCTGTCATACAAGCAGCGCTGCAGCTCTTGAGAACATTCTGAAGCAGTACTGTGCATAAGAAACCGGTCAGGAGATACTTTTCTCTTGTATAATTTGACTTTTTTTGCAGAAATGTTACAGAAAGGCTTGCAAAACTACAAATTATTCAATAAAATAGCCGTAGGTTTCTGTGGTAAAGCGTTGCAGTGAATGGTGAAAATGCAGCGCTGGAAGTCGAAATTACAGGTGAGAGGTGTTATCATGAAAAAAGTTGTAAAATTCGGTGGAAGTTCTCTTGCAAATGCGGAGCAGTTCCAGAAAGTGGGCGATATCATCCGCAGTGATGAGAGCCGCCGTTATGTAGTTCCGTCAGCTCCGGGAAAGAGATTTGACGATGATATCAAAGTGACTGATATGCTTTATGGATGTTATGACGCAGCATCTAAAGGGGAGGATATCACTGAGAAGATTAATGCGATCAAGGCGCGATATTATGAGATCATCAAGGGCCTCGGACTGAGCCTTTCTCTTGAGGAGGAGTTCAAGAAAATCGATGAAGATTTCCGTGCACAGGCAGGAATCCAGTATGCGGCATCCAGAGGAGAGTTCCTCAATGGTAAGATCATGGCTGCATACCTTGGATATGATTTTGTGGATGCAGCTTCTGTGATCCGTTTTGATAAAGCTGGTAATCTGGAAGCGGAGGAGACCAATAAACTCCTTTCCAAAAAACTCAGCAAATCCCAGCATGCGGTTATTCCGGGATTTTACGGCGCATGTGCAGATGGCACGGTAAAGACATTTTCCAGAGGTGGTTCTGATGTGACCGGATCTCTGGTTGCAAAAGCTATTCATGCAGATATTTATGAGAACTGGACGGACGTTTCCGGTTTTCTTGTAACAGATCCACGCATCGTTCACAATCCGGAGCCTATCGAGGCAATCACATACAGAGAACTTCGTGAGCTTTCCTACATGGGAGCTACTGTTCTTCATGAGGATGCCATTTTTCCGGTTCGTAAAGAGGGAATTCCGATCAATATCCGTAACACAAACAGCCCGGAGGATAAAGGTACTCTGATCGTAGAGAGCACCTGTAAGAAGCCGAAATTTACTATTACCGGTATCGCCGGAAAGAAAGGCTTCTGCTCTATTAATATCGAGAAATCCATGATGAACAGTGAGATTGGGTTCGGACGCAAGGTACTTCAGGTATTTGAAGATCAGGGGATCAGCTTTGAGCATGTACCATCCGGAATCGATACCATGACTGTATATGTTCATCAGGACGAATTTGAGGAGAAAGAGCAGCAGGTTATCGCAGGTATCCACCGTCTGGTACAGCCTGATTTTGTGGAGATGGAATCTGACCTTGCACTGATCGCAGTTGTTGGTCGTGGAATGAAATCCCAGAGAGGCACTGCAGGAAGGATCTTCTCTGCTCTTGCCCATGCAAATGTAAATGTAAAAATGATCGACCAGGGTTCCAGTGAGCTGAATATCATCATCGGTGTAGAGAACCGTGATTTCGAAAAAGCAGTCAGAGCAATCTACGATATTTTTGTTCTGACACGAATATAAACAAAATCCGGAAACGGATTTTGTTTATGAGGAAGTAGCGAAGCGGATTCCGAATATCCGATTGATTAAATCCGGAAACGGATTTTGTTTATATCTGATTGATTAAATCCGCCGCAGGACAGTATATTACACGTCCGGCGGCGGATTTTTTTGGACTAAAAATAATACAATCAAATTCAACAGGATTTCCAAAGGAAAGACAAAGATATTGTACATTGTGTCGAAAAATGCTTGATATGAAATAAACAGTATTGACAAAAACTTAACTTTTGTGTAAAACTGACATATAAAAAACAGAAAGGCGGGCAGTCAGCCATGGAGAAACAGATCAAACTGGATGAAAAAAGTGCACAGGAGTTTGTCAGTGCAGCCAGCAAATGTAAATTTGATATTGATGTATTTTATAACCGTATTATCATTGACGCAAAGTCGATCCTCGGACTTTTGAGTCTGGATCTGACAAAGACTCTGACAGTAAAGTGTTACGGAGAAGATGAGGATTTTAACCGTGTTCTTTCCAAGTATGCAGTAGGTTGAGAAATATGAATAAGGAAAAACGGTGATAAAAGGGCGCAGTTCATGAGAAGAAAAGCAGAACATGCGTCCTTTTTATTATGGGGAGCTTTCGGATCATATTTTATGGTATAATCCTGGTATAGCATGGAAAAAGAATAGTTGCCGGGCTGGAATTCCGGCAGCTGCCGGGAGTGAAAATATGGAAAAACCAAGAGTGCGGATTTCTGTCAGAAATCTTGTGGAATTTATACTGAGGAGCGGAGATCTGGATAACAGCAGTGGGACATCCGGAGATAAGGAAGCCATGTTAAAAGGCGGAAGGCTTCACCGCAAGATACAGCGGAGTATGAAGGGCGATTATCAGGCAGAGGTTTCTCTGAAAAAAGAAAGTGAATACGACGATGTGATCATTCAGGTTGAGGGCCGTGCAGACGGGATCTTTACAGAGGACGGAGCCGTTTATATTGACGAGATCAAGGGAACTTACGGAAATGTCCAGGCAATGGACATACCAGTAGCGGTTCACCGTGCCCAGGCTATGTGTTACGGACTGATCTGGGGAGAAAAAGAGGGGATTTCAGAAATCCACATTCAGATGACCTACGCTCATCTTGAGACGGAAGAAACCAGGAGATTTCGTGAGGATTTTTCCATAGAGGAGCTTAAAGGCTGGTATCAGAAGCTTCTGGATGCCTATCACAAATGGATCGCATATTCCCTTAACTGGAAAAAAGAGAGGAATGCATCCATGAAGGATCTGCAGTTTCCGTTTCCATACAGAGAGGGACAGCGGGATATCGTTAGTGGTGTGTACCATACGGTTTCCAGCGGGAAGACCTTATTTGTCCAGGCACCTACCGGCGTGGGAAAAACCATGTCTGCCATTTTTCCTTCGGTGCGCGCTATCGGTGAGGGAAAAGGGGAAACACTTTTTTATCTTACCGCAAAAACCATCACAGGAACTGTGGCGCAGGAGGCATTCCATATCCTGCGGGAAAAAGGTCTGAAATTCAAGGTGACGGCGATCACGGCAAAGGAAAAACTGTGTTTTCAGGATACTCCGGAATGTACACCGGAGAAATGTCCTTATGCAAAGGGACATTTTGACCGGGTAAATGATGCGGTTTATGAGCTCTGGACCACAGAAGAGGTATATTCCAGAGAAGTGATCCGTGCTCATGCAGAAAAATGGCATGTGTGCCCTTTTGAAATGTGTCTGGATCTTTCAATCTGGGTAGACGGGATCATCTGTGATTATAATTACGTGTTTGATCCCAATGTTCATCTGAAACGTTTTTTCGGGGAAAATATTTCCGGGGATCATATTTTTCTGATCGATGAGGCACATAATCTGGTAGAACGTGGCAGAGAGATGTACAGTGCCGGTATTTCCCGCCGGAGTCTGGTCGCCCTTCGAAAGAAGATAAAAAAGCGTTTTTCAAAACTGGCCAGAACACTGGACAAAGCAAATCGCCAGATGATGGAACTGGAAGAGAACCTTGCGGAAACGGGAAAAGGGTATCAGGTGCTGCCCAATCCCGGAGTACTGCCGATCACATTTCTTACAATATCAGGTGAACTGGAAGAAATCCTGGAGGAAAAAGAGCTGGAAGAAGAACTGCGCAGGGAAATCCTGGAATTTTATTTTATAGTGCGTGATTTTTTAAATGTTTCAGAACTGGTAGATGAAAATTATGTGGTGTATACCGAAAACCACGTGGAAGAAGGATTTCGCCTGAGATTGTTCTGTGTGAACCCGGCAGAAAATCTGGGAGAATACCTGAAAAAAGGGAGAAGTGCTATTTTCTTTTCAGCTACAATGTTTCCAATGCTCTATTACCGGGAGCTTTTGACAACAGATCGTGATGCATATGGGATTTATGTGCAGTCTCCTTTCCCAAAAGAAAACCGCAGGATTCTTATCGGCAGCGATGTAAGCAGCCGGTATACCCGGAGAAATCGTGCAGAATACCGGAAGATCGCCGGATATATTGCCAGGTGTGTCTGGCAGAGGCCGGGAAATTATATGGTGTTTTTTCCGTCGTATCGTCTTATGGAAGACGTACTGCAGGTTTATGAGGAAGAATTTTCCGTAGACTGGGTGCGCTGCGTGTGTCAGACACCGGATATGACAGAAAAGGAACGGGAAGGATTTTTGGAGGAATTTCAGGAACGGGAAGGTACCCTGGTAGGGTTCTGTGTCCTTGGAGGGATTTTTTCCGAGGGTGTTGATCTGACAGGGGAAAGTCTGATCGGGGCAGTGATCGTAGGAACCGGACTTCCCCAGATCGGCAGTCAGCGTGAGATCCTGAAAGAGTATTACGATAAAAAGAATCACTGTGGTTTTGATTATGCATATCGCTATCCGGGTATGAACAAGGTGCTTCAGGCCGCCGGGCGCGTGATCCGCACAAAAGAGGATAAAGGCGTGATATTGCTTCTGGATGACCGCTTCTGGGACCGGGATTACCAGGAAATCTTTCCCCGGGAATGGCAGGACCGTACAGGCTGCAGGCTGGATACGGTAGAAGGCGCAGTGGAGACATTCTGGAAGAGGTTTACTTGACAGAACGGAGAAATCCGATATACTTATAGAGTCTTTATCTGGAAAATCACCGGAGGAATGCGTGGATGCCGGATCAGGACAGGAAACTGTAAAACAGGATCATAAGAAAAGTGAAAGAAGTATATGAGACGAAAAAAAATATATAAAGTATTGGCATTTTGTCTGAGCACAGTGATGCTCGCACAGCCGGTTTTTGCGACAACAGTGCAGCAGACGGCACAGGGAAGCCTTGGTTCTGTTACGGAGGAGTCCCAGATACTTCCAATTCCCGGTGAAAGCGGGAAATATATTCTGAAAAGCAATGGCTTTTACTGCCTGAATGAAGATGGAACCAAAGAAAATACTCCGGCAGTGTATTATTTTGATCATTTTGAGATCGACGGAACGGTTTTTGATGGATATTATTATCACGACGAAAGCGGTAAGTTTACAGCGGGAAACTCGCATATGGTCCAGATCACCGATCTGAAGGCGCCGGCAAAAGACGGCAGCGGTGCGGAAGTTTCTTTTGACGGCTGTTATATGGTAAACAATCTGGGAAAACTCAGCGCCTCTCCACAGGTACGTTATATGGATAATCTGGTGGTGGACAAAACAACGTACAACGGGCTGTATTATTTTGATGAATATGGAAAAATGGTTACGGATCCGGGTATCCATTATCTGGAAATGAATGCTGCAGGACAGATGTTTGACGGATATTATTATTTTGGCGGAGAAAACGGCGTTCTGCTCCAGGAAGAGGGAGAGACTCCGGAGGGATTTTCCGTTGATGCATCCGGAAAAGTCGAGACTAAAGATCTGGGAATGGATGGCCTTGAGAAACGGCTTGCGGATCTTCTTGGAACCTATGAGGGTACATGGAGCGTTTATGTAAAGGATCTGACCAGTGGTCAGGAGTTTGAACAGAACAGCCAGTCGCTGTACTCAGCCAGTCTGATCAAAGTGTTTGTCATGGCCCAGACCTATGCCAACATGGATACAGTCCTTCAGAGCGAAGCGGCAAAAATGAAAAAAGATGTTACAGATCCGTCCGTATCCACAAAGGTCAATGATCTTCTCTGGAATATGATCACAGTCAGTGACAATGAATCCTTTAATGAGCTGGTACGTCTGCAGACAGCATCGGGTGTTTTTAAGGACGGAGCGCAGGCTGTAAATGGATTTCTTGCGGAACAGAAATTTGCAGATACTTCCGTTCAGCACATCTTAAGCCCGTCCTCTTCAAAGGATGTCGGCCTCGGCGGCAGGAACACCACTTCCGTAAAAGACTGCGCAGAGCTTCTTTTCCGGATCTATAAAGGAGAATGTGTATCGAAAGAAGCTTCGGAGGCTATGCGTAATCTGCTTCTGAACCAACAGGTTACTACTAAGATCCCCAGCGGGATATCTGCGTCCGTGGAAATTGCAAATAAGACTGGAGAAACGGATACGGACCAGCATGATATCGCCATTGTATATGGAAAAAAGACTACATATATCCTCTGTGTGATGTCAGAAGACTGTAAACCTGGGGACGCAGTTTCGCATATCCGGGATATTTCCGGTATTGTTTATAATTATCTGAATATGGACCTTGACCAGGGTTGATCTGTGAGTTAGAATAAAAAACAACTGAGCAAGATCTTGATGGATATTTCCGACAGAGAAGTATCCGAAATGTTCATGAAAGGAGAATTCTATTATGAAGACAGTACATACAGACAAAGCACCTGCAGCAATCGGACCATACTCCCAGGCTATCATCCATGGAGATACACTTTACACATCCGGTCAGATCCCGGTGGATCCGGCAACTGGAGAGGTAGTTGGAACAACCATCGAGGAGCAGGCTGACCGTGTTATGAAGAATCTCGGAGCAGTTCTGGAAGCTGCCGGTTCCAGCTATGAGAATGCAGTCAAGACAGTATGCTTCCTTGCAGATATGAACGATTTTGCGGCATTTAATGAAGTATATGCCAAATATTTCGTAAATAAACCTGCACGTTCCTGTGTTGCAGTCAAGACACTGCCAAAGAACGTTCTCTGCGAGATAGAAGTGATCGCAGCAATCTGATGATTTGATAAAAAATCCCTGTTGTCTGAGTTCAGTCAGACAGCGGGGATTTTTTTCGTGGGGATAAAGTATTTTTCTCTGTTCTGGAGTGCACTCCTTTTTTGTTTTCAGGTGTTGAAACGGTAATATTTTTCTTGTGTACAGTAGAGCGCTATAGTATAATAAGACCAGTTTTTTGGTATACGTGTAAAAGCTATAATAAGGATGATCGGCAAACCAGATGAAAATCTGGGACGCAAAGCTACAGGGCCTGTAA